>Ga0182018_10000280_pt1 | contig 67923 bp, 61 predicted proteins | sample 812P2MmetaG_FD_120490 | JGI IMG/M metagenome (GOLD analysis project Ga0182018, IMG submission 120490) | Permafrost microbial communities from Stordalen Mire, Sweden - 812P2M metaG | ecosystem: Environmental > Terrestrial > Soil > Wetlands > Permafrost | place: Sweden: Stordalen | collected... | reverse complement strand
TTCAGTCTGCTGGGTCGAGACTTTCCAGAAACCTCGTCGTCTTCGGTTGAAGCTGAAACCGCTTGCTGACGCGCGCGGCTCGGAAACGCAATCCGCCGATACCGAGCCGCGACCGTGAGGGAGTGGTCCCACTGACGAACGCCCCCAGAGACGCTCCCGATAGGGACCGTCCCTGCTCTTCTCGACCCGGCGCGCCGAGATGAGTCAGTCTCGGCGCTGCAGACTAAAGTCCGCGCCACGTCAGTCAGCGGCCATCGTGAAATAGAAGGTCGATCCCGCGCCGGGGGTCGATTCGACCCACATTCGCCCGCCATGCCCCTCGATGGCTTTCTTGCAGAATGCCAGCCCCAGTCCGTTCCCGGGGTAGTCTTTTCCGTGCAGGCGCCTGAAAGCCTCGAAGATTCTACCCTGGAATGCGGGCTCTACACCGGGACCGTTGTCCGCCACCGAAAATACCCAATCGCGATCCACCCGCCTGGATGAAATATGAACCCGCGGAGAAGCCGCCCCGCAGAATGCGATGGCATTCCCGATCAGATGCCGCAGCACCTTGGTCAGTATTTCGAAGTCTCCAGTCACCGCCGGCAAAGGGTCATGGGTGACGACTGCGCTTCGTTCGGTTATCTGCTTGCCGGTGAAGAGGAGCGCCTGGCGCAGGGCCGCCTCCATGTCTGTCCGGGTGGACAGCCGGTCGGCATCGGCCGTGGCCCAGTAGTCCACCACGTCGGCGAGCAGGGACTGCATGTCGGCCGCGCCTTCCTGAATGCGCCCGAGGTATACGCCGGCGTCGGAATCGAGCCGGCTGGCGTACGTTTCGGACATCAATTGGCTGTACGAAGCGATATCCCGGAGAGACTGGCGCAGATTGTGAACCGCCATCGAAACGAACTCCTCAAAGTCCGCGTTCGCCCGGTCCAACTGCTGGCGCAGCCGTTCGATCTCGTCTTCCGCGCGGCTTTGGTCAGTGTTTCCCATTGTCACTCCGCGCGCCGGGAGGGGGGATTGTGAATTTGAAAGTAGACCCCCGGCCGGGTTCCGATTCCACCCAGATTCGTCCGCCCTGGCGCTCGACCACTTTTTTGCAAATCGCCAGACCGATCCCCGTTCCGGGAATGTCGCTTCCGTGCAGGCGTTTGAACATGCCGAACACCCGCTCGGCGTCTTGCGGGTCGATGCCGATGCCGTTGTCGCGCACCGCAAACCGCCACCCTTCGCCGTCCCGTTCCGCCGAGACGTGGATTTTCGGGGTTTCCTTGTCTCTGTACTTAATCGAATTGGAGATGAGGTTCTGGAAAAGCTGCATCAGCAAAACCTCTTCGGCCGCCACAGTCGGCAGTGGGTCCGAAGTTACTACGGCGCCGCTTTCCGCGATGGCCGCCTGTAGATTGAATAACGTCTTAGCCAGAACTGCGCCGCAATCGATCGAGGCGAGCCTTTCCCGTTCCCGCTCGCTAACCTCCCAGTACGCCAGCAGGGCTTTCAACAAGGCCTCTATCCGAAGGGCGCCCTGCACGGAATAGGAGATGAACTTGTCCGCGTCCCGGCCCAGCTTGCCGTCATATTCCTGCGCCAGGAGCTGCGTAAAGTTCACCACCATCCGCAGGGGTTCCTGCAGGTCGTGCGTGAGCGCATAGGCAAAATGCTGCAGTTCGGCGTTGGTTGTCTGGAGCGCGTCCTCGGCCTGCTTGCGCTCGGTAGTGTCTTCGATCGCCAGCAGGATGGTCCGCGCCTGCGCATTCGGATTGAAGATCTCGCTGGCATTGAGGCACATCACTTTCCGCCCGACGCGATCGAATTCGTGAGTTACTTCAAAGTCGCGGAATGTCGAATGCGCGGGGAGAATGTTCTCCAGCAGTTCGCGCAGTTTGGGAATATTCCATTGTCCGTTCCCCAGGTCGTAAATCAGACGCCTTTCCGTCTCCCCGGACGCGGACTGGAACGTTTCATAGAAAGTCTTATTGGCTTTGACCACCTGCAGATTCTGGTTCAGGATCACCAGGGGCTCGCGCACGGTCTCTACGATCGCCTCGGCGAAGTCCTGACCGCGTTTGGCGGCATCGATATCGGTCAACACCATCACGGCGCCGTCGGTTTTGCCATCCGGCCCCGCGGTGGGCAGAACGCGCAGCGAATACCAGCAGCCGTGCGAGTCGCGGATATCGCGCGGTGTCCGGTTGCGGCCCTCCATGGCATCCTGCAGCAACCGCCGCAGGTCGGGCAATTCCACCTGAGGCTGAAAATCGGTGATCGGCCGTCCGACATCGGAGGCGATCAGGTTCAACATGGGTTCAATGGCGCGCGTAAAGCGGCGGATGCGCAGGTCCCGGCCAACCATTACCAGGGGTATGCTGATGCTCTCCAGAAGATTGGCCAGGTCCCGGTTGACCTTGCTGAATTCCACGTTGCTGGTCTTCAGCTCTTCGTTCAGGGTGTTCAGTTCTTCGTTGGCCGATTCCAGCTCTTCCTGCGCGGTTTCCAGTTCCTCATTGCCCGCTTGCGCCTCTTCGTTAGCCGCCCGCAGCTCTTCCAGAGTACTGGCATTATCTTCCACGATGGATTGCAGGTACTCTTTGGTCGCTACCAGTTCGCGATGCAGCCGGGCGCTGTCTCCGTTGCTCTGCTGCGCCGGCTTGCGCCGCGCCCTCGGGCCGCCGTTCGGCCGCGCCTCTTCGAACTTGACCAGGAAATAGCGGTCTGCGGAAGAAGGCGACCCCCGGAAAGGGATGACCTTGATGGTGACGTCTTGCAATTGGCCACCGTCCTCGATCCGGAAGCCGCCTTCCTGGGCTACGGCGTTGGTTCGCCGGGCAGTTCGGATCGCCTTACCCAGGCCGGCAATCAAGCCTTCGCGCGCCAGTTTCAAGAGATTCTGGGTCGGCTCTCCCGGCGAAAGCTCGAGGTACGGCGCGGTGCGGCCCCGCACCTCAACGATGTTCATCTGGTCGTCGACGATGACGCCCGGGGGAGCATACTCGGCCAGCGCCAGCCGGTCGGCTTCCCTCTGTACGTCGAGGGCGGTTCCGCTGCCGGCAACTCTCTCGCGGAGATCCACCCGGCTTTCCGTTCGGCGGCCTTCGCTCAGCGGCAGCGTTGGCGTGCTCGCGGCTGCCCGCAAACAATAAATCTTGTGGCTCTTCTCAACTTGATGAAATGAGTCGGAAAGCCCCCCGATACTTTCCGAAGGGCCGAGCACCAGGAAGCCCTTCGGCTTGAGGGCGTACTGCAGGGTTGACCAGACCTTGCGTTGCAATACGTCTCCCAGGTAGATCAGCACGTTGCAGCAACTGATCAGGTCCAGCTTGGAGAAAGCCGGGTCCTGCGCCAGATTGTGCCTGGCAAAAACACACATGTCGCGGACGTCCTTCGCAATCTCGTACCCGCGATCCGATCGGACGAAGAAGCGGGCCAACCGCTGCGGCGAGACATGCGCCAAGGCGCCACCCGCGTATGTGCCGGAGCGGGCTTTCTCGATGGCGGTTTCGCTGAGATCGGTAGCGAAAATCTCGATCGGAAAGTGGACTTTCGCCTCGTCGAAGAATTCCATCAAGCAGATGGCGATGGAATACGCCTCCTCGCCCGAGGCGCACCCGGGAACCCAGATCCGGATGGGATCCTCGGGCACTCGATTCTCTATCAGCGCGGGGAATACAAGCTTCTTCAGTTCCTCGAAGACCGCCGGTTCCCGAAAGAATGCCGTGACGGTGATAAAACAGTTCTCGCACAGCGCGTTGGCTTCGTCGCGGTTCTGCTCGAGATCCCGGCTGTAGTTTTCCAGCGTGTCGAATCCGCGGAGGGTCATGCGACGCTTGATGCGCCGCGCCAGGGTGCCGTGCTTATAGTGCGTGAAATCCACGCCGGTGGCGCTCCGCACCAGCCGGAGTATCCTGGCTAATTCCGCGTCCTCCGGCTGCTCAACGGCATCCGGAGATTCGGCCGGCGCTTGCGCATCGCGCGCCAAGGCCACCAGTTGCAACGCGATTCCGGCCGGCGGCAGGACATAATCCACCACACCCGCGGCGATGGCGCTTTTCGGCATGCCGTCGAACTTCGCGGTTCGCGTATCCTGAGCGAAAGTAATGCCGCCCGCGGCTTTGATCGCCTGCAGGCCCCGCGTGCCATCGGATGCGGTACCCGATAGAACGACGCCCAGGGCCTTGCTGCCGCGATCCGCCGCCAGGTCGCGGAGAAAAGCGTCTATCGGCATATTGCAGCCATCCACCGGCCGTGGCGGAGTGTGCAGAGCCCCGGCGGAAAAACCCAGATTGCAGCGCGGCGGAATCACGTAAATGCGATTCGCCTCAACCCGAGTCTCGCCGGTCACTTCGGCGACGGGCATTTTGCTTTCCTTGGAAAGCAACTCCGTAAGATGGCTCTCGTGCTTGGGATCGAGGTGCTGAATCAGCACGAATGCCATGCCGGTATCGTCCGGCAGATGGCTGATTAGCTCCGTGAACGCCTCCAGCCCGCCGGCGGAAGCGCCTATCCCGACGATTGTGGGACAAGTGCTCTCGGCGCGTTCTTCCTGGGCTGGTACTACTGCCGCCGCCGAGACCGAAGAATGCATCCGACTACTCCCGGTCTTCTTTGCCACTCACCACCATTACCTTTCCCTGAACGAAAAACCAGAGCACGCGCATGGCCACTCTTTCAAGCGGCACCGCTCCCTCGCGGCCGCGGCTCAGAACGTGGTGGAAATAATGAGCCGGGCCAAAAGGGCGCCCCGCAAGCGAGGGGTGCATTGTAGCGCCATCAGCCGGTCTTGGCGACCGGCAGCAGATCCTTGATGATTTTGCCGATCTCCATGAATTGAGGCAGCCCGGAAGGTTTGGGGATGAACTGAGAAACTCCCAGGTCTTTGAGCAGCGATTCGTCTCGCCGGGACCGGGAGGAACTCCACACGCATACCGGAACGCCTGCCAGGTGGGGGGCGTTGCGGATTTCGTGCAGGATGTCTTCGCCGGTGTATTTGGACAGGTTCAGATCCAGCAGGATCAGGCTGGGGATGGCCGCGTCCATATAGGCCCCCTGCTTGCGGATGAAAGCGAGCGCGTCGCCGCCGTTCAGCAGGTGGACCAGCTCGAATGGGAAATCCTGCCTCTTGAGCGCCCTATCGAGAAGGAAGACATCCGAGTCGTTGTCCTCTATCACCAGGATTCGGGCGGCGATCGTAACCGACACGTGTTTCAAACTTACTCCCCGGCGGCCGGCCTTAGCGGGCCGTCTTTATCATTTCACATCTGGTGGCGGCACCGCTTGCGATGACACCTGTCTTGCCCGTACGATCCATCGCTTGGGCGCCGGTCCGACGAAGTAGAAAGGGTAACAGGTTACCAGCGTCAACACGTTCTCGCCTGACGGAGCGAGTACGCCTACATTCTCCGGATCCACAATTCTCAGCGATACAACTTGGTACTTGAAATTGCTTGCCGGCGTTGAGACTTGAATCTCATCGTCGATCTTTACATCCTTCAGCTGACGAAAAAGCGTGTCGCGATGCCCGGCGAGTCCAACATTGCCGTCCTCACCTGGCAGCGCCGTGCCCGGAATATGTCCGACGGCGCGCCGGAGACTGATTCTGTCGACCCCTTCGACCACCACCACCGAAAGAGCGAGCCGCGGAATCTCGATCCGGCCAATCAAACTGCCCTCCGCGGCACGCATGGCCTTCGGCAAGGTAACGGACACCGTTTGCGGAGTCACCAGTCCCGCCGCGCGCCGATCGCGCTGCAGCCGGTCGAGATCCCTGGCCGCGCGCCTCTGGAAAAGCCAGGCGTCCGTCAGGGCGAATCCGCAATAGCCGATCAGCAAAATGCCGCAAACAAGGAGCACCCGCTGGGCCCATTTCAGGATCTTCCTGAGCGCCTCCTTGCCCACGATCACTTTCACTTGACGCCCTGCCCGCCACCAAGCCCGGGTTCGCCGCCGGCAATGTAGCCGGTGCGGGTACGCACGGAGAGTTTGCCCTGACCTTTGGTCCGGACAACTACCCGAATGGAACGATAAGAACCGTCCGGAGCCGGGTTGCTGGGAGCATATCCGATAATGTACTGATGGCGAATGTCGCGGGCGATGCGCTCGCAGTTGGCCACTACTTCCTCGAGCTTTCCGGGAAGAAAAGCTTCGCCGCCCGTCGCCCGTGCTAGGCGATTGAGCACGCCCGGATTCTTTTCCTCATCGTCCTGGTCGAACACGCCTATAGTGTAAATGACAGCGCTGGACCGCTCGGCGAGCTTCATGACCTCGTCCAGCTTGCGCCGGCTCGCATTGTCTCCGCCATCGCTGACCACGATCAGCACTTTCTTGTCCCGGCTGGCTGTTTCGAGTTGCTCCAGCGCTTTGGCGATCGCGTCATATAGAGCCGTCTGGCCTCTGGCCGATTGGTCCGAGATCGCGTATTCCAGTTCGGCGGCGCTATCGGTGAAGCGGATCGAGGGGGGCAATCCCAGCGACGCAATTTCGTTGAAGTTGACGACGAATATCTGGTCTTCCCGATTGCTGGATCGCACGAAGGCCCGGGCAGCGGCCGTCACCTCAGCGAGCTTCGGCCGCATACTGGTGCTGTGGTCGATCACCAGCCCCACGGCAACCGGGATGTCTTCATTTTTGAAGAGCTGGATGTGTTGCGGGACACCGTTCTCGTAAACCTGAAAATCCTGCTCGCCCAGGTTGCTGACGAGGGTGCCTTGCCGGCCGGTCACGGTGGCGTGCAACACCACCAGGGGAACATCCACTGAGATTCGGAACGAACCCGCGGCGGGGTCTTGCACAACAGTTGGCGCCTGGTATCCGGCGTAGACAATCAGGACCATCAGGAGGAGAGCTGCGAGACGGATGGCTTTCGAGACATAGCGCTTCGTCCTCATAGCTCCTCGCCTTCCGATTTCGTCTCTCCCGGACCAAACGGTCCGAAGCTCTGCACTTCGATTGCCAAAAACAAAAGAGTTAGCGAACCCGGCCGGACCAAATGGTCCGCCACGCGATTTCGCCTCCGTCCTCGGGCCGCCGGGCTGAATTGCCTCGGCGGCGACACTACCCTCTGCGGGGCTTAGTCAGTTACACAATGCGCTTCTGCAGGAGCCCTAGGCCCAGGGCTCCGCCCAAAGCCAGCAGTCCGAAGAGCGCGATCAGCGGCAGGGTGCTCGAAGTAGTTGGGAGCACGGCTGCTACCGGCGCGGCGTCCGGCGTAAGTTCCGGTGTCGGCGGAGCGGTCACCACGGCAGCCAGTTCCGCCACTTCACCCGTCGGCTGAAGTACCTTGACGGGCGCCTGCTTCATTTGTACGACCACCGGCTCGTTCGCCGCTACGATCGGCTGTTGGACTTCCACCGGAATCTCCGTTTCGGTAAAAAGAACAGGCGTGTTGGTTGTCTTGGCCAGCTCGATTGCCCGAGCCTTGGGATAAACGAATTCCTCGCCCCAGTTTCTGCCAGGGTAGAACCAAGCCCGGAGTGCTTCCGGCTCGCCGGCCGGCCGCTCCCGGAAAGTAACTACGGTCTTGCCGGTCGCATGGAGGCGATAATTCGGAATCGCCAGAATGGTGGCGTAGACTGTTTTCTCGTCCGCGCTGAAGATCTGGACGATGTGGCGGTCGGACTGGGAGTCCAGGATTTTGAAGATGTAGGTGCCGGCTGGTAACACCGCCCATCCCTGCAGGTGAACTCCCGGAATCTCCACCGGCCCGCTGAATGTGATCTTGGTTTTCCGGTTCCACTCGTCGGCTTTCGCGGCTGGTGAGAATACTGCGCCCATCAGCGCGAAGCTAAACACGGTCGTTGTTACTACTCTCAAAATACTCATCTGTTACTTCTCCTTTTGCATTAGAAAGTCTGTGCGACCGGCTCGTCCTGTTATCGGACACCTTGCCTTTGCGGCCCTCCGCCAGCCGGTCACACGTGGGAAGGGGAGCACTCCGAGGTCCATCGCATAGTTCGCTGCTTGCGGGCCCACACTTGCCGCCTGGAGGGATGCGCAATAGGTGCAGCTTCGGTGGACGAGGTGCGGAATTCGCAGGCGCACCGAGGCGTTGAGCCTCTCCTCAGGTCCAGGCAAGGACACTATTGGCCACGGCTGCACACGGATAAGAAAACCAGCTTGGTCTTTATCCGTGTCCATCTGTGGCCAAATCTTTTTTTTGCGAAGCTAGGCTCAGCCTAAACGCCTCGCGGCCCTCGAAATTGTGGGCGACTTCATGAGGCCGGCCAGAGTCTTGAGCGGGTCCTTGGCGGGATGACGGCCACGCCGCAACTTAGTAAATACCCGGTTGCGGAATCGAGTGAGGTATGGATCGTACGGCGCTCTGCGCCGGTTGGGGCAATAGCACCGTGCGGCGCATATCCGGCGCCGGACGTTCCCAGCAAACCTGGTGCCGCCGCCCGCACGTCCGGCATTCGTACTGTCCATGCGAGGGCCACATTGGATTCTTATGCATTAACTTGCACCAGCGGTCTGCGATTCGTGTTTGGGTCGGTTTCATAGATCCACCTTCCTTGGCTGTGGCACGTTTGCCCCCGTTCGGTTTCGCCCGGCTTACGGTGCGAGCCTGCGCTTCGGCGGCGCCGGATGGCGAAAGGTGCATCTCCAACAGCAGATTCTGCACGTGCAGCGTGGCGTCCTACCGCGCATCTCTGCTGCGCGGCGGCCTGGCGCCTTGGCCCCGCTCGTGCACAAGCGCAGACGACACTTCCAACAGGAGAGCACTAAATGGCAAGGAACACATCGGTAATGGGTATCTATCCGAATCGCGCAACCGTTTCGGAGGCCCTCAACACTCTGAATAAAGCCGGGTATCGGCCGGCGGACATCTCGGTCCTGTCGTCTGACAACGTAGGCTCGAAGGATTTCGCGCACGTGAGGCAGAACAAGGCGCTGCAGGGAGCGGCCATCGGAGCGGCAATCGGCGCGGTGGTTGGCGCTGCATTGGCTTGGCTGGTATCTACTCAACCGGTGACGGTCACGGCCTTAGCGCCGCTCGCGTCTGCCGGTGCGGTCCTGGCTGCTATTGCCGGGGCGGGCGCCGGCGGAACATTGGGCTGGATCGTCGGCTTGCTGGCGGGCCTGCGTTTGACTGACTATGTTGCCAAACGGTACGCGGGCCGAATGCTGCACGGCGGGATTCTGCTATCCGTTCACTGCGACACGCCGGAGTGGTGCGACCGTGCGAGGAAGACTTTGAAGGATACCGGCGCCCGCGATATCTCCGCCGCCGTGGAAAGCACGGCCGACTATGGCGCCACGGATAAGCCGACGGAGCGGGCGCCCATATCGGTTGCGGTTCGCGCCGAAGCGCCCATCCCACCGGCCCCGGCTCGTGTCGAAGCGCCGGTGCTCCTTACGCCGGTTCGTGTCGAGGGGCCGGTCCTGGTGACGACGGAAGACGTTCCGGTGGAAATCAAATAGAACACCGCGGCCGGAGCGAGCGCGGACGGTGGTCTGCGTGCTTACTCGATAGTGACTTTAACGGAGACCAAGAAATGCAGCTCATTCGATCTACCAGCGCCGTCGCCTTGCTTCTGATTGTCGGGGCGATCGGTGTATTGTCCGCGCAGGAGAAGGAAGGCCAGGGCAAGCCGCCAGAAAAACAGGCCCAGCCAGCTCAGCAGAAGCAGGCGCAACCGCAGCAGCACGCGCAGCCCGCTCAGCAGGCTCAGCGCAAGGCCGAGCCTGCGCAACAAAAGCAAGCGCAACCCCAGCAGCACGCGCAACCCGCTCAACAGGCTCAGCGCAAGGCCGAACCTGCGGAGCAGAAGGCACAACCGCAGCCGCACGCTCAACCCGCTCAACCCGCTCAACAAGCGCAGAGGAAGGCCGAACCTGCGCAGCAGAAGCAGGCGCAGCAGCCGCACGCGCAACCCGCGCAACCCGCGCAACCCGCTCAACAGGCGCAGAGGAAGGCCGAACCTGCGCAGCAGAAGCAGGCGCAGCAGGCGCAGCAGCCGCACGCGCAACCCGCGCAACCGGCTCAACAGGCGCAGAGGAAGGCCGAACCTGCGCAGCAGAAGCAGGCGCAGCAGCCGCACGCGCAACCCGCGCAAGCGCAGCAGCGGACCCCGCAGGCCCAGCAGAAGCAACCGGTTCAGCAGGCGCAGCGAACCCAGCCGGCCGTGCAACAGGAGCAACCGCAGCGCAGCCAGCAGCAAGCGTCAGCGTGGCAACAAAAGAAGGGCTGGGCGCCGCAGGGCGCATGGCAGGCGCACAGCACGTGGCAGCAGGACGGCAGTCAGAGTTGGGGCAGCGACCATCGAACCTGGGGGCAACGCGGGGGCTATGGCGGTTCCTACATTCCCCAGGCCGCCTTTAATCTTTCGTTCGGGAGCCGACACTCGTTCCGGATGAGCAGTCTTCCCACAATGTATGAGGGATATCCGCGCTTCGCATACGGCGGCTATTCGTTCCTGTTGGTGGATCCTTTCCCGGGAACCTGGGCCGCAAACTGGTACGACAGCGATAACCTTTACATCACCTATAACAACGGGTACTACCTTTACGACAGCAGGTATCCGGACGTCGGACTGGCGATTACCGTCGTCCTGTAATTGACCGATGCCCGCGGTCAAAATAGAACGGCACCGTAGCGCGCGCGTAGGCTGGCTGCGCGCTTCGGTGTTAGGCGCGAATGACGGGATCCTCTCGACGGCGAGCCTGGTGCTCGGTGTCGCGGCGGCGCATGCCACTCACGGCAGCGTGATGGTCGCGGGCGTCGCGGGCTTGGTGGCCGGGGCGATGTCGATGGCGGCCGGAGAATATGTCTCCGTGCATTCGCAGGCGGACACGGAGAAGGCCGATCTCAAGCTGGAGCGGGCGGAACTGAAGTCGGACGACGCGGGAGAGCACCGGGAACTGGCCTCCATCTACGTGGCTCGCGGGCTCGATCGCAAGCTCGCCAACCAGGTTGCCGTCCAGCTCATGGCCCACGACGCCTTAGGCGCACACGCTCGCGATGAACTCGGGATCTCTCCGGCTTTCACGGCGCGCCCGATTCAAGCCGCGCTGGCTTCGGCCGCCAGCTTCGCCGTCGGGGCGGCCATGCCTCTTGCGGTCACGGCTATAGCTCCGGCCGCGGGTCTGATCCCACTGGTCGCTACAACTTCCCTGCTATTCCTGGCGCTGCTCGGAGGGTTGGCCGCACGCGCTGGGGGCGCCGGTGTGTCGCTGGGCGCGGCACGCGTCACCTTTTGGGGTGCTCTCGCCATGGCGGCGACAGCGGGCGTAGGAGCCTTGTTCGGGACCGCCGCGGCTCACTGATACTTTTCCACCATCACGAAGGTAATGTCGTCGTTTTGTACCGTTCCCTGAGTGAATTCCTCGACGGCCTTCAAGAGTTGCCTCTCGATCGCGTGACTTCCCGCAGGCGCCTCTTGCCGGATGACCTGCAAGAGTCTTTGCTCGCCGAACATTTCCTGTTGCGGATTTTGCGCGTCGGTAACGCCATCGGAGATCACCACCAGAATGTCTCCCTGGCCGAGCTGGAAGGGGCGGGATTCAAAAGTGGCTTCCTCGAACATCCCCAGGAAAAACGCCTCGGAGAACAGTTTTTGAATCTTCCCGGTAGCGGCGCGGAACAAATAGGCCGGATTATGTCCCGCGCTGATGAACTGCCCCGTGCCTTGCCGGTTCTGCAGAAAAAGAAAGAGCGTGACGAACTGTCCCGGTAGCGACTTTTCGCAAAGGAGCCGGTTCACTCGCGCCAACACCTCCCGCGGTTGCGTCCCCGAGTGGAATTCCATGCTGAGCGCCCCCAGCACCATGGAACTTAACAAAGCGGCGGACATTCCCTTCCCGGAAACATCGGCCAGGACACCCATCCAATCTCCCGAACCCAATTTCAGGAAGTCGTAGAAGTCGCCTCCCACATAGCGCGTGGGAGCGTTATAAGCGCGGACGCGGTAATTCTCAAACTGGGGCACACAACAGGGCAGCAAGCTCTTCTGAGTCTCCTCCGCCAAGGCCAATTCCTGCTCGCTTCTCTGTTGCTCTTCCAGGGTTTTGAGCCGAATCACCTCGCGGCTTCGCTCCAGTTCCCGGACCGTTTCTTCCAGCCCCCGGTGCAGCAGGCGCACTTCCAGGATGTTATGGACGCGCGCCCGCAGCTCAGCCAGGTCGAACGGCTTGCTGACGAAATCCTTAGCTCCGGCTTCGAGAGCGCGCAGTTTGTGCGCCGGCTGGGCAGTGATCACCAGGACCGGAAGATAGCCGTCCCGCTCGACTTCCTTCAGACCCTCCATCACCTGGAATCCATCCATGCCGGGCATTTGGAGGTCGAGCAGGATAAGGCAATAACGGTTCTGCCGGTGGAGTTCGCAGACCTCGTTCGGATTGGTCGTCGAGTCGATGGAAGTGTACCCGGCGATCCGCAGCATGCCCTCCAGCAGGCTGACATTGGCGTGCTGATCGTCCACCACCAGGATTCGCGCGCCCAGGATTTCGGCTGGGCTAACCATGGCGGGCGAATTCCATAACGGCATCCAGCGTCTGCATGAACTCATTCACCTTGATCGGTTTGGTGAGATAGCGGAAGAACCCGGCCTGCAGGCCCTTCTCGATGTCGCGCGGCATGGCATTGGCGCTGAGGGCAACCACCGGAATGTGCGCCGTCTCCGGATCTTCGCGAAGAATTTTCAAGGCTTCGATGCCACTGATGCCGGGCAGATTGATGTCCATCAGGATGACCTCCGGCCGATTGGCGCGCGCCAGCTGGATACCGCGAGTTCCGTCGGTCGCACTGAGCAGGCGCATATCCGGGCGGCGCGCGATGAGCTGCTCGATCAGCTTCAAATTAGCCGGGTTGTCCTCCACGTAGAGCAGCGTCCGCAACAGCGCGCCGCGTTGTGCCTGAGCTTGCGGATCCGCGGCGGGTTCGGCGACATCCGCCGTCAGTTGTGGGGCGGCAGCCGCCTTCAGCTCGAACCAGAAGACGCTGCCCTCGCCGACCGTGCTCTCCACGCCGATCTCGCCGCCCATCAGTTCCACCAGGCGCTTGCTCATCACCAGGCCGATGCCCGTTCCTTCCTCGCCGCTTCTCTCCTGCCCGAGGCGATTGAAAGGTTGGAAAAGCTGCTCCAGCATTTCCGGAGCCAGCCCCGCGCCGGTATCTCCGACGCTGATGCGGACGCGTTCCGGGCGGCTGGCGGCGCGAACTGCCACAACCACCGTCCCGTTCGTCCGGTTGTATTTAATTGCGTTGGAAAGCAGGTTGATGAGAATCTGTTTCAAGCGGGTGCGATCGGCGTCGACGAAGCACGGCAGATCGAAGGCTGGGAAGGTCATAGTAATGCCGCGTTTCTGCCCCAGTGGCTCGATCATGGCCTGGCATTCGGACATCACTTCGCTCAGCGATGTCGGCTCCGATGACAACGCGAACCTCCCGGATTCGATCTGCGCGAGGTCGAGGATTTCATTGATCAGCTCCAGCAAATACCATCCGGCATGGAGAATCTGATCGATGCTGGCCGTTTGCGCGGACGTTGGCGGCGGGGTATCGGAATTCATGAGCTGGGCGAACCCCAGAATGGCATTGAGCGGCGAACGAAGCTCGTGGCTCATGCTGGAAAGAAAATCCGATTTCGCCAGATTGGCTTTTTCCGCCGCGCTCCTGGCCCTCTTCAGCTCGACGTTCTGCTCTTTCAGCGCCTGGTCGAGACGCTTAGGCTCGGTGACGTCACGTGCGGCGGCGAATACGCCCTGCAACTTCCTGTCGCGATCGTAGAACGTCGTGGCGTTATACGACACCACGGTGGTCTTGCCGTCTCGTGCGCGAGCCGTGAGCTCGTAGTTGGTGAGCTTCTTCTCGCGCAGCATCTGCTTGATGCCTGCCTCGGCCCGCTCCGGGTCGGTGAAATAATTCTTAAATGGCGCGCCGATCAGCTCGTCGCGCGTGCAGCCGGTGAGCGCCTCCATTTGCTTGTTGACGTCGGTGATGATGCCGGCCGGGTCGGTGGTCATGAGCGCGTCGATGTTGGATTCGATCAGCGAGCGGGTGTAGAACTGCTGGTCGCGCAGGCGCTGGTCGAGCTTCATCTGTTCCGCTTCCACCTGCTTGCGGGCGGAATTATCGGTGCCGATCAACAGGTAGCCGATAATCGCGCCCTGATCGTCGCGCAGCGCGGTGACGGACACGATGGCCGGAAAGCGGCTGCCATCCTTGCGGATGTAGGTCAACTCGTAGATGTCCTCGATCCCGCGCGAAGCTTTGAAGACCAATGCCTGGAAGCCCGGCGTGATCGGCGTGTCGAGTTCGGCGCTTAACGCCACCGCGCGAGCGATCACTTCCTGCGGATCGGAGATGTCGGCAGGCGTGATCTTGTTGACCACGTCAGCGGCCGCGTAGCCCAGCATGCGCTCGGCGCCGACATTGAAGATTTGAATCACGCCCTTCTCGTCGGTGGCGATACTCGAGAAGTTGGCGCTGTTGAAAATGGCGTTCTGCAAGGCGCCGGTCTTCAGCAGAGCCTCTTCACGGCGCACCTCGGTGATGACGTCCACCGAACCGGCGCCATCCTCGGCGGACTGCGTCAACACGGTTCCATTGGTCATGTAGTTCTCCCTGTTTACTTGGCTCTTTTCGAGAGGTCGTCATACGCGCAGGCTACCGCGTCGGACTGCTCCCTGTAGGCTCTGGCGTCTCCGTACGGCAGAAACTTTCCGTATCGGGAGTGGGTTTGAGCCAAGCGATGCGCATGCTTGATCGGACAGAAGTATTGCTCGGTTCGCGCCGCGATTTCCGTAATCATGGCGAGCAGCCCGTTAACATACGAGCAATAAATACAGCCGATCTTCTCGATGGTGTTCAGGTAGGCCAGCCGGCCGCGATCGAACACCAGGTAGTCTTTTCTGCGAACCCTGGGAATTCCGTAGATCGGGAAGCAGACCAGCTGATAAAGCTCAACGGAAGCGTCAACCATCAAAAAGGGGAGTACGCAAGCATAAATGAGCGGCGATGACAGGATTACCAGCAGTCGTGTGGTCCGCAGGTGCTTCCAACTGGATTTCTTATGGCGGCGGTGCTCGATCAGAGTCTCCAACGAAGGAGACAAGGGCCCCTGGTCGTTCTTCATGAACGATTGCATGCGCACGAGCGGGGCCAAACCGATTCCGGCCAGCCGGCTCCCTTGCAAGTGAGGTTCTACATGCAGCAACCGCCGCGCCAGGTGCAGATCCTGCACCTTACCCGTACAGGACAAGCTGAAGCATGTCCAGGCAAAAGGCCAGTACATTCAGACGTGGGGCATGCTTCAGCTTGCCACGGCGAGCGAAGCTCGCCTTCAACGGCGCGGTGCCGGTAGTGGATAGTGGATTGCACTTGTGGAGCTTAGGAGAGTAAAGCAAATGCCTCTGATCAACATCGTTCTGGCGCTGATCGTCGTCGGCGTCGCATTGTGGTTAATCAACAACTTCATCCCCATGGCCGGCAGCATCAAGACCATTCTGAATATCGTGGTGGTCGTTTCGGTCGCAATCTGGGTTCTGCAAGCCGTTGGACTGTGGGGCCGCGTAACCAGTTATCGGTTTGTGAACTGATCGTGTCCCAATGACAATAGTCGGCGCCCTACTGCTGTGCGTGGTCCCGGTTGCAGCCATAGCTCAGGCCGTGGAGCCGCTCAACGTGATGAGCAAACTGAACTTTCATGCCCAGACCGTCGGCAGTCCGTTGTCCTTGGCGCAGACCGCGGCATACGCGGGAATCTTACAAGGGCTCAACTCTCCGCGAGAGTGGGGGCAGGGTGGCGGCGCCTACGGTAAGCGTTTGGCGTCCGCCCTTGGCGGTTCCGCGATCCATGGAGCTCTGGCGTTCGGCCTGGATTCGGCGCTACACCAGGACCCGCGATATTTTCGCTCGCACGATACAGGCTTTTTGCGCAGAACGGGACACGCATTTCGCGGCACTATTCTCACGCGCACCGACAGCGGCGGCGAGACATTGTCCACCTGGCGCCTGGGCAGCGACTACGGAGCTGCCTTCCTCTCCAACGAATGGTATCCGGACCGCGTAAATACCGTCCGCCTCGGCGCGCTGCAGGGTTCCCTCCACCTCGGGTTCGATTTCATCAGCAATCTCGGTGCTGAATTTTGGCCGGACGTTAGACGAAAGATACTGCATCGAAACCCGTAGCCTTGGCATATGAGCCTGCAAATCGAAGAGCGGGAAAAAGAAGGGATCGTCATTCTCGACCTCAAGGGCTCCCTCATGCTGGGTGACGGGGATTTGGCCTTGCGTGAGAGGCTGGCGGCGATCCATCGATCCGGCAAAATCCATATCATCCTGAACCTCAAAGAGGTCGCCGACATCGACAGCACCGGGCTGGGCACGCTGGTATTCGGACTCGCCAAGCTGCGCAAAGCGGGCGGAAGGCTGGCGCTGCTGAACGTCAATCGGAAGCATCTGAAACTGTTCCTGTTGACCCGGCTGGCGCTTGCGTTTGAGTTCTTCGTGGATGAGCAGGATGCCGTGAACAGTTTCTTCCCGGATCGCGAGTTGAAGCACTTCGACGTGCTCGAATTCGTGCAGCACCAGGAGGATCCAAATTCGAAAGACGATACCCGGAGGGAGCCGGCTTGCTAGAATGGAAGCTGGTGCCCAGACTTTCCGCAGTTTCGGGCCGGATCCTCATCGTGGACGATGACCGGCACCAGCGCGCCGCCTTGGCCGCGATGTTGGCGGACTCCGACTTCGAAACACAAGTGGCTTCAGACGGGCTGGAAGCGTTGGAACGGCTTGCCAGCTTCAACGCAGACGTCATCATCGCGGATTTAGTGATGCCGCGGATGGACGGCTTCGAACTGATCCGGCATCTGAAGGAACGAGGCGACCTCACGCCGGCGATTGCGCTTACGGGCTTCGGCAGCATGGAGAAGGCGCTGTCGGTGATTCATGACCTGAAGGCATTCTGGTTTCTTGAGAAGCCGGTGGAACCGCGCGCCTTCAAGACGCTTCTGGATCGCGCGATTCTCTACAAGAGAAGTCTGCAGAAAACCGAGGAGCTGAAGCGCGATCTGACCCTGCGCGGAGTACTGGGCGATATGGTGGGCACTTCGCCGGCCATGCAGCGGATTTTCGCCATCATCAGGCAGGTGGCTCCCACTTCAGCGCCGGTTTTGATCCGCGGCGAAAGCGGCACGGGAAAAGAGCTGGTGGCGCGTGAGATCCATAAGTACAGCCGCCGTGGCGACGGGCCCTTCGTGGCGATCAACGCCGCCGCTTTGCCCGAGACTCTGATCGAGAGCGAGTTGTTCGGCCACGAGAAAGGCGCGTTCACGGGCGCCATGGAGCGCTCCGCCGGTTGTTTCGAGCAGGCCCACGGCGGCACGTTGTTTCTCGACGAGATCGGCGAGATGCCGCAGTCTACCCAGCCCAAGCTGCTGCGCGTTCTGGAAGACTTGAAGGTGCGGCGGCTGGGCGGTAAGCACGAAATTCCGGTAGACGCCCGCGTACTTGCCGCCACCAGCCAGGAACTCGAAACGCACCTGCGCGAGGAACTTTACTACCGGCTGAGTGTGTTCCAGATTGTGATTCCGCCGCTGCGGGAGCACAAGGAAGACATCCCGCTGATTGCCGACGTCATGCTGCAGAATCTGAATAAGAAGCACGGCACGCGCGTAACCGGAGTCGATGGCGAGGTGCTGGACCTTTTTCAACGCTACGACTGGCCGGGCAATGTGCGGGAGCTGCGCAATATTCTGGAACGGGCAGTCATCATGACGGGCGAAGGATTCATCCGTGTGAAGGACATGCCTTCCCCAGGACTCGGCGTCAGCCCCGGCCCGTACTCCAGGCAGCCAGCCGGGCCCGATGCTCCCATCCTGCCCAAGCCTGGCCAACCCCTCGAGAAACTCGAGGAGGCTTACATCTTATTGACCCTCGATCACGTGGGCGGCAATCGCAAACAGGCAGCCGAGATGCTTGGGATCAGCCTCCGAACGCTGCAGAACCGCATCGCCGGACTGCGCGAGGAGGGAAAATCGGTTGGGACCTGATCCGGCGCCCGCGGTTTCTGCTCGGCGCGCTGCTGCGCATGTGCCGGCAGGCGTCCAGCGCTTGGGTGAACGATAATGCTTCGCGCCTGGGCGCTGCCGTCGCCTTTTATACCCTGCTGTCGCTGGCTCCAGTCATCGTAATAGCCGTCGCCCTGGCCGCCATTGTTTATGGGCGGGACGCTGCCGAAGGCCGGCTCGCATCGGAAATCGGAGGAGTGGCCGGTCCTGCAGCAGCGAAGACCATTCAGGAAATCGTCAAAGGCGGCACCCAGCCTCGCATCGGCGTGATTGCGACGGTGCTCGGTCTGGCGATCCTCGCATTTGGAGCCTCTTCCGTCTTCGTCGAGTTACGCGACTCGATGAACACCATCTGGCATGTTTCCTTTCCCCCTTATCGAGGCAATGCCGCAACTATGATGCGTCTGATCAGGGAACGCTTCTATTCGTTCGCGACGGTGCTGGGCGCAGGTGTCCTGCTGCTGCTTTCTCTGGTGTTGAACGCGTGGATGATGGCAATGAGGATTGTTGTGCCGCGGGCCGCCACATGGATTATTTCGTACCTGCTCATTGCGGTGCTGTTCGCGGCCCTCTACAGAATCGTTCCGGACGTTGGACTGAAATGGAGCGACGTGGCCCTTGGAGCCGCGATCACCTCCCTGCTTTTCATGGTCGGCAAGGAGTTTATAGCGCTATATTTCGCGCATGCCAGCTTCGGGGCAACGTATAGCGCCGCCGGCTCGCCGATCGTCGTGCTGCTGTGGGTCTACTACTCGGCGCAACTGTTCTTTTGGGGCGCCGAATTCACCAAGGTCTACGCGCAGACCGTGGGGTCCCAACGCTTGCTCTTAGTGGAAGACCGCTCAAAATGAGCGGAGTCTTGACCGCGGGCCATTGAAAGGAAAGGGGTTGGGCGAATGGGCCCGCGCAAGATCAGCGGAACGGCCCACATCGCCTACTTCGCCTGGCCGCACATGTCGGCGATTTGCACGATGCCCGCCACAATGAATGCGGCGGTCTTCAGGCCGGAAGATCTCGTCCCTCTAACTTCCACTTTGTGCCCCACGTACTTGGCGAAGACTTCCTTTTTTGGACCGGCGGATTGCAGATTGACGATCTTCTGCATTTGACCGTCGAGAAGTACGTACTGCCCGAACTGTTCGTCGATGCAGCCGGTCAACGACCGTTGCGCCACGGGGACGAACGTACTCGCGGGGGCGCTCCGACTCGGTTGGCCGGCCATGTTCGCCGCCATGCAAAACAAAACACCCAGCAATACGATCCGGACCTTCATGTGTGCTCCTTCCGGCGCAGGTTAAGCGCCGCCAGACGTTCTTCCGTACGAGTGCGCCGCGCGGTTTAAAGCCGCCCCCGCGAGAAAGCCGATGGCGACCGCGAAAACCAGGGAGCCGGTCAGGTGCCGGCGGCCAAATCTCCGCAAGCCTTTGAATACCTCTCTCAGGTCATGATCTTCGAGATAGGACGCCGTGGCGTCCAGCCGATCCGCCGCGCCGGTAGCCAGGTTGCCGATCGCCTCCGACCCCTGGCGTCCTGTTCTGCGAGTGGACGAGGCCGCCGTATGCAGCGCGCCCGCCGTTTCCTCTCGCGCGTCATCCAACGATTCTATGGCGTCTTTGCCGAGTTTCGACGCCGCGTCGGTTAATGTCTCTAATGAAGTCAAGATGCTCCTCCTGGATTAGTTCGCCTGTGCGTGCTTCAACGCGGAGAACCAAGGCACGTTTGCCGCCATCGCGCTCCATCGGACGAATGACCGGTTGGCCAGACGCGTGCCTAGAGGATGATCTCGGAGCATACTGAACGATGAAAAGGGTTATCGGGTTATCGGTTCTCATTTGCGTGGCTGCTTTTGGGCAGCAGCACGGCGGCGGGTCTCACGGCGGTGGCAGTCATGCCGCGGTTGGCGGCGGACACATTCCTGCGCGCGGTCCGGCTCCCGCGAGGGCTTCCGCGCCGGCGCGCGCTGAGTCCAGGCCGACGACGGAGAACCATGTGAAAGTGGACAAGCAGGGCCATCCGGACGTTCCGCACGTCGATGCCAAAAACGATAGATGGGTAGGCCATGATAGTGGCGCCAACGATGCGCATTACCACCTCGCTCAGCCTTGGGTACACGGACGCTTCGGCGGCGGCTTCGGACCGCAGCACGTATTCAACCTCGCGGGCGGAAACCGGGAACGATTCTGGTTTGGCAATTACTATTGGGACATTTCTCCGTACGACTACAACATCGTGGCGGACTGGAACTGGACTGGCGATCAGATCGTGATCTACGAGGATCCGGACCATCCTGGCTGGTACCTCGGATATAACCCGCGGTTCGGCACCTACGCTCACGTCGAATATCTGGGGAACTGACCTGCGTCGGCGGGGGTTGTTGGGCGACGGCAACTCCCGCACTTCCAGGTGCAGCTTCTGCACTTTGCCCCGTGGTGAGAAAGGGAACTACGCTTGGCAGTGGACATCGTCAAAGATCCAATCATCGGCCCCGACCATCGAATCGCAGCTCCGGTTCCCCGGCATAGAATTGCGCGGGTTGTCATTTGGAGTCTGCTTCTGCTGCTGCTCGCACTTGGGCTGTTACTGTACCTGCGCCACCGCGAGGAAGCTGCGAAAAAGGCAGCGGCCCTGGCGGCAAAACCTGCGCCGGGGATCAACATAACCAGTGCCACGGCTCAAAAGGGCAGCATCGGCGTCTATCTCGACTCCATCGGTACGGTAACCCCGGTTTATACCGCTTCGATTACGAGCCAGGTGACTGGGCTGATCGTGGCCGTCCACTATCAGGAGGGTCAGCTCGTAAAGACCGGCGATCCGCTGGTGGATATCGATCCGCGTCCCTACCGCGCCACGCTGCTGCAGGCGCAAGGGGCGTTGGAGAGAGACGAAAATGTGCTCGCGCAGGCGCAGATGGACTTGGCACGCTACCGAGCCGCGCGAGCGCGCAACGCCATTGCACAGCAAATCCTGGATGACCAGGAAAAGCTCGTACTGCAGGACGAGGGCACGGTAAAAAATGACCAGGGAACGGTGCAATACGATCAGGTCCAGGTCGATTTTTGCCACATCACCTCTCCCATCGGCGGCCGCGTAGGTTTACGGCTGGTGGATCCGGGCAACGTGGTGCAGTCGGCTGGAACCGTGACCCTGGCAGTCATTACGCAGTTGGATCCCACCACCGTAATTTTCACCATACCGGAAGACAGCCTGGGACAGGTGGCAGCTCGCCTGAGCAAGGGAGCGAAGCTGACCGTGGATGCCTTCGACCGCACCGCGCTGAAGAAGATCGCCAGCGGGATTCTGTTGACGCTTGACAACCTGATCGATACCACCACCGGCACGGTAAAAGGGCGATCGCAGTTCGACAACAAAACCGGCGCACTCTTCCCCAACCAGTTTGTAAACACGCGGCTGCTGGTAAATACACTCCAGGGCGTGACGCTGCTTCCCTCATCGGCCATCCAACAAAATGGCCAGGCGTCGTTCGTTTATGTGATTCAGAACAATATCGCTCACACGCGTAGCGTCAAGCCGGGAGTTACCGACGGGGGAACGACACAGGTTGACGGCATCAATCCCGGGGATGCGGTCGCCAACAGCAGCTTCGATAAGTTGCAGGATAACTCCGCCGTCGTCGTTTCGAACACGCCCGTCTCGCCCGGCACGAGCGGGAGCAAGGCGCAGTGAGTCCGTCGCGTCCGTTTATCTTGCGGCCGGTAGCCACCTCTTTGCTGATGGCCGCAATCCTTCTGGTCGGTCTGGTCGGCTACACGCAACTGCCTGTCTCCGCACTGCCGGAGGTGGATTATCCCACCATTCAGGTGCTGACGTTTTATCCGGGAGCAAGCCCGACGGTGATGTCGACCACCGTGACCGCGCCGCTGGAACGCCAGTTCGGCGAACTGCAGGGCTTGAGCCAGATGACCTCCACCAGCTCCGGAGGCACGTCTGTCATCGTGCTGCAGTTTAATCTCACCATGGCTATCGATGTCGCCGAGGAAGAGGTGCAGTCCGGCATCAGCGCTGCGCAGAGTTTGTTGCCATCCGTACTGCCCGCGCCGCCCACCTACAGTAAGACGAATCCAGCCGATGCCCCTGTCCTCACCTTGGCCATCACCTCGAATTCCATGCCGCTTTCCCAGGTCGAGGACCTGGTGGATACGCGCTTCGCTCCCAAGATTTCGCAGCTCAATGGAGTGGGCCTGGTAACCATCAGCGGCGGCCAAAAGCCCGCCGTGCGCATTCAGGCCAACCCCACGGCGCTGTCATCCTACGGCATCAACCTGGAAGACCTGCGCACCGCGCTGACGCAGTCCAGCGTGAACGCCGCCAAAGGCAACTTCGATGGGCAGAGCCAGGATTACCAGATCGACGCCAACGATCAACTGGTCACCAGCGGAGACTATCGGAACGTCGTCGTCGCCTACCGGAACGGCGCGCCGGTGATGCTGCCCGACGTGGCGCGCATCGTGAATGGCGTGGAGAACAACAATCAGGCTGCATGGATGAATCAGACCCCGGCGGTGATCCTGAATGTGCAGCGCCAGCCCGGGGCCAACACCATCAGCGTGGTCAGGAGCATCAAGAAGCAGATACCCCAACTGGAGGCCAACCTTCCAACGGGCATTCAGGTGACCACGCTTACCGATTTGACAACCGCGATCGAAGCATCGGTTTCCGACGTAGAGTTCGAACTGCTGTTGACGGTCGGGCTCGTGGTGCTGGTCATCTTCCTGTTCCTGCGGAGTCTCTATGCCACCATCATCCCGAGCGTGGCCGTGCCGCTCTCGCTGGTCGGCACTTTCGGGGTGATGTATATCCTCGGGTACAGCCTGGATAACTTATCGATGATGGCCCTGACTATTTCCACCGGTTTCGTGGTGGACGATGCCATCGTGATGATCGAGAACATCTCTCGCTACATCGAAGCGGGCGATCCGCCCATGGAAGCGGCGCTCAAGGGTGCGGGGGAAATTGGCTTCACCATCCTCTCGCTGTCCGTATCGCTCATCGCTGTACTGATTCCGCTCTTGTTCATGGGTGACGTGGTGGGGCGCCTGTTCCGCGAGTTTGCGGTCACACTGGCCGTTACCATCGTGATTTCGGCGGTGGTGTCCCTGACGCTCACGCCCATGATGAGTGCGCGCATTCTGCGGCACCAGCCCAAAGAGCAGCAGGGGCGAATCTATAAGGCGTCGGAGCGGGCTTTCGAGGGGATGATCGCGTTCTATGGGCGGACACTGAAGTTCGTCCTGCGATTCCAGACGATCACCCTTTTCGTCGCGCTGGGCACGCTGGTGCTTACGGTGGTGCTTTACATCGTCATCCCCAAAGGATTTTTCCCGGTACAGGACACGGGCGTCATCCAGGGCATCTCGCAGGCGCCGCCGGCGATCGGTTCCAAGGCCATGGCAGAGAAGCAGCTGGAGCTGACCAAGGCGGTTCTGAGCGATCCGGCGGTGGATAGCGTCTCCTCGTTTATCGGCGCCGACGGAACCAATACAACCCTGAACAGCGGCAGGATGTCGATCAACTTAAAGCCGCTCGACCAGCGCAAGATCAGCGCCTCAGACCTGATTCGCCGCCTCAACTCCACAGTGAACCAGGTGCAGGGAATCCAGTTGTTTATGTCGCCGGTGCAGGACATTAGCGTGGACGACCGGGTGAGCCGCACGCAATACCAGTACACCCTCGAAGACCCCGATGCCGGCGAATTGAACGACTGGACCAATCGATTCGTCACCCGCCTGAAGCAGTTGCCGGAACTGGAAGACGTGGCCACCGATCAACAATTGGGCGGTCTGGCGGTATCTCTGGTAATCGACCGGGTCACCGCCTCGCGGCTGGGCATCGCGCCCTCGACCATCGACAACATCCTCTATGACGCGTTCGGCCAGCGGCAGATCAGCACGATGTACACGCAAGTCAATCAGTACCACGTGGTGCTGGAGAGTGAACCGCAATTTCAGAAGGACCCCGACAAGCTGAACCATCTCTACATCCAATCCGGCACGTCCGCGGGCACCAGCGGCGCGGGAGCCTCCTCCTCATTCGCGTCCTCCGGATCGTCCTCCGCGGGCTCCAATGCGCTAACGGGTTCGGCACTGTATACTCCGTCGGCAAACACTCTCGTTCCCCCGACTAACGCGCTTTCGGCCAGCACCTCCACGGCGGCGTCCAGCAAGGGAGCCGGTTCCGCCGGCGCTACCAGTTCGGCCACCAGCAGCGCCGTTCCGTTGAGCGCTTTCTCCCACTTCACGAAGACCACAGAGCCGCTCGCCATTACCCACCAGGGTCAATTTCCGGCGATCACGGTGTCGTTCAATCTGGCGACAAACGCCGCGCTGGGCGCCGCCATCACGGCGGTCGACAAAGCGCAGAAGGACATGCACATGCCTCCCAGCTTGCAGGCAAGTTTTCAGGGCACGGCGGCATCGTTCACCAATTCCCTGGCGGGTGTGCCGCTGCTGATTCTGGCCGCCCTGGTCACCGTGTACATCGTGCTTGGCGTCTTATATGAGAGCTTTGTGCACCCCATCACCATTCTCTCCACGCTCCCTTCGGCGAGCGTCGGCGCTTTCCTTGCCTTGATCCTCTTTCACCAGGATCTGAGCATGGTGGCGATCATCGGCATCGTCCTGCTGATCGGCATCGTGAAAAAGAACGGCATTATGATGGTCGACTTCGCGCTGGAAGGCGAGCGGAAGCACGGCAAGAACGCCACGGATGCCATTTACGATGCCTGCCTGCTCCGCTTTCGCCCCATTATGATGACCACCATGGCGGCGCTGCTGGCGGGGCTGCCGCTGGCGCTGGGAACGGGTTTCGGCTCCGAGCTGCGCAAGCCGCTGGGCATCGCCATGGTGGGGGGACTGCTGCTCAGCCAGGTGCTCACGCTTTATACCACGCCCGTCATCTATATCTTTTTCGACAATCTGGGGCACCGCTTTGCGCACCAGCCACACCTGCCGCAAACCGGAGGCGCGGAACTGGCGGGGCCGGCATGAATATCTCCGCACCCTTCATTAGTCGGCCGGTGGCCACCACGCTGCTCACCGTGGCGATTGCTCTCGCCGGGGCGGTTGCGTTTGAGGTACTGCCGGTATCGCCTCTGCCGGAAGTCGACTTTCCCACCATTTCGGTTAGCGCCAGTTTGCCGGGGGCCAGCGCCGACATTATGGCGTCGTCCGTGGCTACTCCCCTGGAACGGCAGCTCGGTCACATTGCCGGTGTGACGGAGATGACTTCCTCGAGCACGCTCGGCAGCACCTCGCTCACCATTCAGTTCGACCTCAGCCGCGACATCGATGGCGCGGCGCGCGATGTGGAGGCTGCCATCAATGCCGCGCGAACCTACCTTCCCGCCAATCTGCCCGGCAATCCGACCTATCGCAAGGTCAATCCATCCGATGCGCCGGTCATGATCCTGGGTCTCACCTCCGACAAATACGGTCCCGCGAAACTTTATGACGAAGCCTCTACGGTGATCGAGCAGAAGTTATCGCAGATACAGGGTGTGGGGCAAGTCAGCGTCGGAGGCGGCGCACCGCCGTCGGTGCGGGTGGACGCCAATCCCACACAATTGGCCAGCTACGGACTTACGCTCGCGAACCTGCAGTCCGTACTGAGCCTGCAGAACGCCGACCTGGCGAAGGGCCAAATCTCCGATGGCATTGTCACCGCGGACATCGTTGCCAACGACCAGATCTCGCTCGCGGCCGATTACAAGCCGTTGATCGTCGGCTATAAGCACGGCGCGGCTATCCGCCTGTCTGACGTCGCCCAGGTAACGGACTCGGTGCAAAACGTCCGCACCGCCGGCTATTTGAACGGCAAGCCGGCGGTATTGGCTATCATCTTCCGCCAACCGGGCGCCAACATCATTAATACGGTCGACCGAATACGAGCGCAACTCCCGTATATCGAGGCATCCATTCCGCTGGGCATCGACACCACCATCGTGCTCGACCGCACCACTACCATCCGGGCGTCGGTCAGCGACGTCGAGAAGACACTGCTCATTTCCATCGGCCTGGTCATCGTGGTGGTCTTTATCTTCCTGCGTAACGGCCGCGCGACGCTGGTTCCCGCGGTGGCAGTGCCGGTTTCCCTGATCGGTACCCTCGCGGTGATGTATCTGTTCGGATACAGCCTGGACAACCTCTCGCTGATGGCCCTGACCATTTCAACGGGATTTGTGGTGGACGATGCCATCGTGGTGATGGAAAATATCACCCGCCATCTGGAAAACGGCATGGCGCCCTTCGCCGCGGCGTTGAAGGGCGCGGAAGAAATCGGTTTCACGGTCTTCACCATCAGCCTTTCCCTGATTGCGGTGTTTATTCCTCTCCTGTTGATGGGCGGAATCGTCGGCCGCCTCTTCCGCGAGTTTGCCGTCACTCTTTCGACGGCCATTCTCGTGTCGATGGTCATCTCCCTGACCACGACGCCCATGATGTGCGCTTACCTGTTGAGAGACGAACGCACGGTCAAACACGGCAGCATTTTCACCGCCAGCGAAAAGTGCTTCGATTGGCTGCTGTCCTTATATCGCAGAAGCCTGCGTTGGGTGCTGGACCATCCGACTCCCACGCTCGTGGTTCTCTTCCTCACCATCGCGCTCAATGGCGTTCTGATCGTCAAGATACCCAAAGGGTTCTTCCCGCAGGAAGACACGGGAGCGCTCAGCGGCGCCGTGCGAGGGCCGCAGGATTCATCCTTCCCCGCGATGAACAACTCGATCCGGCAAATCGGCGCGGCGATCAAGAACGACCCGGCCGTCGCAAATGTGATTGCGTTCACCGGCGGCAATGGAGCCACCAATACCGGCTCACTCTACGTTGCGCTGAAGCCACTGGCGGCACGCAAGAACGTCAGTGCCGCTCGGATTATCAACCGCTTGCGTCCGCAATTGAACCGTCTGCCGGTGGCTTCGGCCTTCCTCCAAGCCGTGCAGGATTTGAGAATCGGCGGCCGGTCCAGTAATGCGATGTACCAGTACACCAGCCAATCCGACAACATGCAGGATCTCACCAAGTGGGCGCCGATACTGTTGGGCGGGGTACAGAAACTGCCGGGTTTGCAGGACGTGAGTTCAGACCAGCAGAATGGCGGGCTGGATGAGATGATGACGTACGATCGCGTCACCGCCGCAAAGCTCGGCCTAACCGTACAGTCGCTGGACTCGGCGCTATACAGCGCATTCGGCCAATCGGAAGTATCCATCATTTACACTCAGTTAAACCAGTATTATGTGGTGCTGGAAGTCGCTCCCCAGTATTGGCAAAGCCCCGCAGGACTGAAAGACATCTACCTTCCGACGTCCACGGGCGGTAACATTCCGCTGCTCGCGGTAGCCAGAAGCCAGGCCAATACAATCCCACTGGCCGTCAACCATACCGGCTTATTCCCCTCAGTCACCGTATCTTTTAACCTCGCGCCGAACTTGTCGTTGAGCGACGCCACAGCGAGCATCGGGCGGCTGCAAACACAGCTCGGTAAACCTTCCACGATTCAAGGCTTCTTTGCCGGCACACTGCTGGCATACCAACAGTCCCTGAGCACCGAGCCCGTGCTGATTCTGACAGCGCTGCTGGCGGTATACATCGTTCTCGGCATCTTGTACGAAAGCCTGGTCCATCCGCTGACCATCATTTCCACTCTTCCCTCGGCGAGCGTAGGAGCCATGGTCGCACTGATGCTGTTTGGAGTGGACTTGAACGTCATTTCCATTATTGGCATCGTGCTGCTGATCGGGATCGTAAAGAAGAACGCCATTATGATGATCGATTTCGCATTGCAGGCGGAGCGCGAAGAGGGAAAGAGCACCGCCGATGCGATTTTCGAAGCCTGTATGTTGCGCTTCCGTCCCATCCTGATGACCACCATGGCTGCGTTATTAGGAGCTTTGCCCTTGGCGCTGGGGACGGGTATGGGGTTTGAACTCCGCCGTCCCCTGGGCATCACCATCGTGGGCGGACTGATCTTGAGTCAGTTACTCACGTTCTACACCACGCCGGTCCTCTATCTGGCGTTCGACCGGTTGCGGATACGGATGCGCGGGAAGGAGCACGGTACGTTGGGCCACGCGGCCGGACCGGCCCCCAGCGCTGCCACTTAACAGGAGCTATTTATGACTGCGAAGCCTCCCAATCGGACTGAAAAGCGTAGAACAGCCAGCGGCCTGACCGGCGCCGCGGCAATCTGCCTGTCTCTACTGAGCGCGTGCAATGTCGGCCCCAGATACACCATGCCCGCCGCTCCCACGCCGCCGGCTTTCAAGGAGGCGTCTCCCGCGGCTTACAGCACAGCACCCCCGGGCTCCTGGCAACCCGCGCAGCCGCAGGACGCGGAACTCAAGGGAAAGTGGTGGGAGATGTTCAACGAACCCGAACTCAACGCGCTTGAGGATCAGTTGAACATCGATAACCAGAACATCGCCCAATCCTTCCAGAACTTCATGGCAGCCCGCGCGCAGGTGCGTGAGGCCCGTGCCGGCTACGCTCCCACCGCTACGGTGAATGCTGCATACACCCGGAGCAGCGTAGGCGCGGCGTCCGCAATCGCTGGAACGGGAACGGGCGGGACATCGGCCGTTTCGCCGGCGAAAGGACGCACCACCATTAGCGATTTTTCGCTGCCGCTCGATGTGTCGTGGGCGCCGGACCTGTGGGGCCGCATCCGCAATACGGTGAGCGAATACCAGTTCGCCGCCCAGGTGGGCGCCGCGGATCTCGAAAACGAGCGTCTCACGGAGCAGGCCTCGCTGGCAGAGTTCTACTTCGAACTCCGCGGGCAAGATGGGCTCCAGGACTTGTACAACCGCACCGTCGAGTCCGATCGACAGTCGCTCGAACTGACGCGAGCCCTATTCGATACTGGGATCGACAGCGCTGAGGCCGTCGCTCAGGCAGACGTAATTCTGAAGGAGGCGGAAGCGGCGGGAATCGGCATTGCCACCAACCGCGCCCTATACGAACATGCCATGGCAACGCTGATCGGCAAGCCGGCTTCCAGCTTTTCCATGCCGGTGAAACTGCTGACGACCCCGGTTCCCGCGATCCCGGTCGGAGTGCCATCGGAGCTACTGCAACGCCGTCCGGATATCGCCGCGGTGGAAAGAGCCATGGCGCAGGCAAATGCCCTCATCGGAGTGGAGAAGGCGGCTTACTATCCGACGCTGAGTCTCACCGGGAGCGGCGGCCTGCAATCGTCGGCGCTGGCGAAGTTGTTTTCTCTGCCGGGTCTGCTGTGGTCGCTCGGAGCTTCGGCATCCGAAACGATCTTCGACGCCGGTCTGCGCAAAGCGACGGTAGCGCAATACACCGCGGCCTATAATGCCGATGTCGCCGCTTACAAGCAGACGGTGCTGACCGCGTTTCAACAGGTGGAGGACTATATTTCGACGCTGCGCGTGACATCGCAGCAGATCGCCAGGCAAAATGCGGCGGTCGAAGCGGCGCAACGATACGTCGAGATTTCCACGGCGCGCTACGAGACTGGCCTTGACCCTTACCTGGATGTGATCGCTGCGCAGACTACCCTGTTGAGTGATCGGCAAGCCCTGCTGACGCTCCGCGTGAGTGAGATGACAGCATCGGTTCAGTTGATCCAGGCCCTGGGAGGCGGATGGAACGTCACCCAGATTCCCTCGGTATCGCAGGTCACGTCGAAAGACGGAGCGCTCCAGGCTGCCAAGATTGCGAGGTGAAAGAATGAACGACAAAGCGGAGAAGGATTGGGTAACTGCGCGTTCCTTATGCTCTCTACCGAACGTATTCAAGGAACTCCGATTACAAATCGAAGAGGATGTGAAGACTCGCAATGCCCTGCGCCCCAATAATTCCCCTTATGAATTTTCGGTGACGGAGAACGGTGACGAGTTTGCGGTCGTGCTGGAGGCCACAGATACCAATAGGTCCATAATATTCAGCCTTGCCGACCGCGCGATTCGAGTACGGGACTCCCGGGGCAATGAGATGTTCGATGTGACTTTGAGCTTTAACGATGGGGGCGAATGCAGGCTGAATGTTCAGGAGAAGGAGCGCGAATTATGGCAGGTGCGGCGGATGGCTCTTGAGGAGCTGCTGTTTCGAAGCTATTAGGTTGCAGAGTGCCAACCCATGCTCTTAACTCCTAGTTCAGACTCTCGGCCCCGGGCGGCGGTTGTCGTCGCCCATCCCGACGATGAGACGCTCTGGTGCGGCGGCTACATTCTGACGCACCCGGAGTTCCTTTGGCGCATCGTGACCTTGTGTAGGGCCGGCGATGCGGACCGCGCCCCGAAGTTCCGCCAGGTCTTGGATCGCTTCGGCGCGGAGGGCGAAATGGCGGATCTTGACGACGGTCCGGAGCAGGCGCCGCTGCCGTCCGGTCAGGTGGAGGAGACCATCGCCCGGCTATTGGCTGGAAACAGCTACGACCTGGTTTTGACCCACGGTCCGAACGGCGAGTACACGCAGCACCGCCGGCACGCGGAATGTTGCCGGGCTGTGGTGGAGTTGTGGCGATCGGCCGGTATCGACACTAAGCGGCTGTGGCTGTTCGCTTACGAGGACGGAGGCCGGGCGTACTTGCCGCGGGTTCGTCAGGATGCCGACAGGCGCGACGCGCTGCCCGACGATATCTGGGTAGAGAAGCGGCGAGTCATTACGGAGCTTTATGGGTTTAGTCCCGACAGCTGGGAAGTACAGACCACGCCGCGACACGAGGGGTTCTGGTGCTTCTACTCGGCGCAAGAGGCGGTCTTGGCCCTCTTGGATAAACAATCATGAAAGTACTGGTATTGACGGAATACCCGCCATCGGCCGCCGGCCTGGCGACGCAGGGACAGCTATTATGCAGGGGCCTGAGTGAGATCGGTGTGGATGTCCACCCGGTGCATTTCGAATCGCCCCAGGAAAAGGAATGGTATTACCGCTGGTTCCAGCCGGACATAGTGGTCGGCATTGGATTCTGGGGCCATATTCAGCACCTGGTCCTGCACCCGCAACAGTTCGGGATGAAGTGCGTGCCCTGGCTGTTGGCCAACGGTTATGTCGCGGCACATCGGGAACTGTTGAACTCTCTGCCGCTGATTCTGGTCACATCCAACTGGGTAAAGCAGGTGTATATCCGGGATGGCATCAGCGGTGACAATATCGTTGTGCTCCCGGTGGGTTGTGACACGGACAGCTTCGTGCCGCGCAGCCGCAACGACTTGAAGGTTCGCTCGATCCGCGAAGCCTTGGGGGTGACTGACGGCCAGATCATGATTCTGACCGTCGGCGGCGATGCGGCTTCCAAAGGCGCCCAGGAGGTGATGCAGGCGTTGGCCCTGATCGATGCCGAAGCGCCCGACTGGAGATACGTCTGCAAGGTCTGGCCGCAGCCGCGCACCGTGCAACAGAACCTGATCGACCTCCAACTAGCGTTGGACCTGGGCATCGACAAGAAGGTCATCTACTCCACTAACGTGGTCTCCCACAATTTCATGCCATACTTATTGGCTGCCTGCGATATCTACGCGGCGCCATCGCGGCTGGAGGGGTTCGGAATGATTCAGGTGGAGGCTAACGCCTGCGGCAAACCGGTGGTCGCCATCGATGCGATGGCATTTCTTGACACCATGGTCCACGGCGAAACGGCCTTCCTGGCGAAAGTAGCGGAAGAGAGGAAGATCACTGAGGCGGTGTTCGGGGAAGGCCATGGGATCGACGACAGCCATCGCATCGTGTTTCCAAGCCCACGGACGGCGGAGTTCCGGGCCAGCGTGCCCGACATCGCTAAATACCTTCTGGCCCTCATGCGGGACAGCGATCTGCGTCAACGCATGGGCGAAGCAGGCCGAAAACGCGTAGTCGAGTTGTTCGACTATCGCCAGGTAGCCCGGCGCTTCGTGCAGATTGTGTCCGATCGATTGGGGATTGAGTAAGGTGGCTTCCATAACCGTCGAACAGGCCAAAGAGGCGGCCCTCCGCATCCTGCTCCACAACGCGCGCGGGCCGTTTCAAGGACTGCCGCGAACCGCGGGGTGGGGATACCCCGAGCCTTATACGCGAGACCTCATGATTTCCGCGCTGGGTTTTTTGGCCACCGGCAACGAGGAGCTTGCCGATGCCCTACGCCGGACTCTGCTGGCCTTAGCGGCGAACCAGACGCCGCTCGGCCACATCCCATCCCTGGCGCACGATCCTGCGGACCGTGGCTCCAGCGATACCACCCCGCTCTTCCTCTTCGGCCTGGCACTATACAGAAGGTCGGCCAATCAGCCTGAATTCCTTGACGAGGCCGCGCAGAAGGCCCTGAAGTGGATGCGGTACCAGAGCCCCGACGACATGGTAATGGTCTCCCAGTTACCGACCAGCGACTGGCGCGACGAGCAGTGGGTGATGGGCTATGGACTATACGTAAACACTCTGGTCTACGCGTATCTGGTGCTGTACGGCGAGCACCAGTCCGCGGCTCAACTGCGAGGCCTGATGAACCGCCTGGAGGTTCTTGGCGAGGCGAAGAATCCCCATGAGCATGAGGGCCTGGTAGTGCCATCCAAGCCTTATTACGCCCTCTACTCCTACAAACTCTTTCACAGCGACCGTTTCGACCTGCTAGGCAACAGCCTGACCATCCTGACAGGAATTGCTCCACCCGATCGGGCGCGTAACCTGGTGGCATGGGTTGAGGCCGAGTGCCAGGCCATGCGGACCCGGAAAGAACTGGCCGTCGATTTGCCGCCTTGTTTGTTCCCGTATATCCTGCGCCACGATCCCGATTGGCGGCCGCGATACGAGCAATACAACCGGCCGGGCGAGTATCACAACGGCGGCATCTGGCCGTTTGTCTGCGGATTCTATGTGGCGGCATGCGTGGCGGCCGGGCGCATGGACCTGGCGAGGCAGAAGCTCTTAGCGCTGACCGAACTGGTGAAACCATGGCACGAGAACGAAGCGGAGTGGGGTTTCAACGAGTGGATTAAAGCGCAAACCGGCCGGCCCAGTGGACGGGATTGGCAGACGTGGTCGGCCGCTATGTATCTCTACGCTGCCGAATGTGTCGAGCAGCAGGGCACGCCGTTCTTCGGGGAAGTGCGCGGAACGAGTGGATCGGTGGCCGATTGAGTCAGAACTCTTCAGGAGCGAAAGCGGCCAGGCGCGTGTTTGTCCTGCAAGGCCGCTTCCGCAGGTTCTTCTCCAATCTGGGGCCCGGATTGATTACCGGCGCCGCGGATGACGACCCATCCGGCATCGCGACCTATTCGGTTACCGGCGCCGCATTCGGGTACTCGCTCTTGTGGACGGCCATCTTCTCTTTCCCGCTGATGGCGGCGGTGCAAATCATGTGTGCCCGCCTCGGCATGGTCACTGGCCTCGGGCTGGCGGGTGCGATTCGACTCCGCTATCCACGGTGGATATTATGGGGCGCGTGTGGGCTGCTCCTCGTCGCCAATATCTTCAACATTGCCGCGGATCTGGGCGGCATGGCGGAAGTCACGCAGCTTCTCACCGGTGTCGGGTCGCTCTATTGGAAGCCGGCGTACGCGATCCTCCTGGTATGCCTGTTGTTCTGGACCAGCTATCGCCTCATCGCGCGGATTTTCAAATGGCTTACGCTGGCTTTGTTCGCCTACATTGCGGCGGCATTTTTCGCGCACCCGAACTGGCCTGCCGTCGTTCGGGCTACGCTGATTCCCCATGTGCAGTGGACCGGCGCGTATTGGGCGACACTGGTCGGTATCCTGGGAACAACCATCTCGCCATACCTCTTCTTTTGGCAGGCCGCGCAGGAAGTTGAGGAGGATATCGCGGCGGGCAAATCGACCGTTGCGATGCGCGAAGGCGCTTCCCATCGGGAACTCCGGCGCATGCGGACCGATGTCGTCACCGGCATGTTCTTTTCGAACCTGGTGATGTATTTCATCATTCTCACGGCAGCCGCCACGCTGCACGCGCACGGCAACACTACGATCTCCACCGCGCGCGAAGCCGCCGAAGCGTTGCGTCCTTTGGCCGGCGCCGGCGCGTACTGGCTCTTCAGCCTGGGCTTGCTTGGCGCCGGCATGCTTGGAGTCCCCGTATTGGCCGGATCCTGCGCTTACGCCATCGCGGAGGCGGCTGACTGGATTGGTTCATTGGAGGTGCACCCTCCGCTCGCCCACGGCTTCTACGGTGTGATCGCCGTTGCCATGGCACTCGGCCTCGGCCTGGATTACGCAGGGCTGAACGCGGTCAAGATGCTCTTCTGGTCGGCGGTGCTGAATGGCGCCTTGGCGCCGCCCCTGCTGGTCCTGGTTGTGCTGCTCACCAGCAGGGCCGACGTAATGGGTGAGCACCGGAACGGGGTCCTGCTTCGCTGGCTTGGGTGGACGTGCGCCGGTGTCATGTTAATCGCCACCGTCACCATGCTGGTGACGGCAGCGACAGCATGAGGTAATGGCGATGTGGCAGTTGAGCCGGATGGACCCTTCAGGTTGGGGGCATGAACAGGACAAGCTGAAGCTTGTCCCACAAAAAGGCCTCGTCCAGATGTGGGGCATGCTTCAGCTTGCCCAGGCGAGTGAGACTCGCCCAACGGCCACGACAACGGGCTCAACCTAAATTCCATGAGGCACGGAATCGGGATGAGCTCTGTTCGAATCGAGGCAAGACATTATTGGCCACAGATGAACACGGAAAGGAACAGGCGCTCTCTTATCGGTGTTCATCGGTGGCCAAGTTTGTTTTTCGCTCCCCGCAGGTTGCAAAACTGTGGGTAGACTTTAGGAGTCCGGAGGACTCATCTCGGCGCGACGGGTCGAGAAGAGTCTCGCCCCAGCAGCCTGAAGGCTGCGCCAGATCGGCCCTTAGGCGTGAGCTTTGACGACCGAGCCGACAGCCTCTTCGTCTTTGTCGGCTAGACCTGCGCCAGCGAGCTGCTCCGACACGAACCAGACTTGAAGCTCGTTCCGGCGCAGGACGTCGCTTACGAGCAGATCGTTGGTGCCATCGTCGCCGCTTGCCGCTGCGGCATGCGCCGCTTCGCGGCTTTCGTCAATGATGAGCTCGTGGGCCTGCAACAAGCGGAATAATTGAATGGTGGAGTCTTCGCGTCCCCTTGGCACGCGGGCGACACGCGTTGTCTCGGCGACATCGTGAGCCATGGCAATGGCGACTCCGCCGAGGGTCTGAATGCGTTCGGCCAGCGTATCGACAAGCTCCGCCTGCTCTCCGTAGTGCTTGTCGAAGAGAAGATGAAGCTGGTAGAAAGTCGGGCCGGAGACCTGCCAATGGTGCTTCTTGTACATGTCGCGTAAGGTCATTGTGTCGGCGAGAATCTGATTGAGGGCCTCGACGCTGGCCAGGCGAACTTTGTGATCGAGCGATAAGGGCCGATTGACGACTGTTCCGTATTCCTGGACATCAGTCTGCCGGCCGGTGAGCTGCATTTGCGGTGAAGAAGTAGGTTTCATGATTTTGTACGCAAAACAGTTGGCATGTTGCGTGCCAATAAGGAAGCATGAAAAAGCAAAAGGATGAAGGAAGGCGTACGTACGCTGTGGTTTCGGCTGGGGAGCAGGACAACCCTGCGGATTCAGCCGGCCAGTCCGGGGACACTCAAGGATTGTCGAATGTCGCGGAGGCTGGCTCAGAGAGCGTTACAGAACTGCTCGAAGAAGGGCAGTCCTTTGAGGCGGAGGCAATTAGCGGAGTGGAAGACGCACCCGACCCGGACGTGGATGAGGTCCACACGAAACAGGTCCCGGAAGACGATGTGCCTGGCGAATATCTGGAGAGGGACTAAGGGCAGTGTCGGCGCTTCGTCATTTGGCCGGACACAGGGCGCTGACACGGAGCTGACTCAAGCCAGCTCCACCACCATCTTGCCAACGTTTTGCCCATGGAAGAGACCGATGAAGGCGGCTGGCGCCTGATCGATTCCTTTCATCACCGTCTCTTTGTTCTTCACTTTGCCCGCTTTGACATAGGCGCCGACTTCTTCTTCGAATTCGGCGCGCCGGCCGAACCAATCCGAAACAATGAAGCCCTTCATAGTGAGGCGCTTGCCGATGATGTTCGCCAGGTTCGAGGGGCCGGGGTGGGGCGCTTCCGCGTTGTAGATCGAGATAGCACCACAGGCGACGATCCGGCCGTGCAAACGCAGAGCCGAGAGCGCCGCTTCGAGCGACTCGCCTCCGACGTTGTCGAAGTAGACATCGATCCCGTCCGGCGCCTCTCGATTCAACTGTTCCAGCACAGGGCCAGATTTGTAGTTGAAGGCGCTGTCGAAGCCGCATTCCTCCTGGAGGAACCGGACCTTTTCCGCCGAGCCCGCCGACCCGATCACGCGGCATCCGCGCAATTTCGCCAGTTGCCCGGCCACATTGCCAACGGCGCCCGCGGCGCCGGAAATGAAAATGACGTCGCCGGCTTTGACTTCCACCAGGTTTAGCCCGGCCCAGGCGGTCATGCCCGTCATGCCGAGGGCGCCCAGGTAAACCGAGAGCGGCTGGATCTCACGGCTCACCCGATGCAAGTCCTTGGGGGAAGCCACGAAGTATTCCCGCCAGCCAAAATTGGACGTGACGACATCGCCAGGCTTGAATTCCGGGGCCCGCGACTCGATCACGTCGCCGACTGCGCCTCCGTTGAGCGGTTTGCCTAATTCGAAAGGGGGCACGTAAGACTTCCGGTCGTTCATGCGGCCTCGCATATACGGGTCCACCGACATAAAGAGGTTCCGGACCAACACTTCTCGATCTTTCAGCGGCTCGGCATCGGTCCAAGCCAGCGTGAAGTTGGCTGCGGTTGGAAGGCCGCCGGGACGGGAGGCCAGGCGAATTTCCCGGCTGCTAAGTCTGGACATAAATACGGTCTCCTTGGGATGCCGCGCTCACTTCGGGAGGCTTTCTCCGCGGGCCCGCAGCTCGTGAGCGGCGTTGAACCAGTCCTCTTCCGGCGATCCCTGCGGACAGCCTCTAGCTTGCCATAGTCGATGGGCCAGCCGAGCGATATCGTCGTGCCCGAAGGTCGTGACGCCGTGCTCATTGACATGTTCCTGGTGCACCTGGTTGCTATGCTGGTAAGCCAATTCGGAATGTTCGAGAGCTTGCCGGGATTGCTCCTGGCCGGTTTGGTGATCCTGTTTCTCAAGGGTTTCCGCGGCGCTACGATGCGTGTGGGCCGCACTATCGTGCAAATCGGCAGCTCGTTGATGGTTCTCGTAATGCGATCCGTTTTTATAACGAGTAGACATTTAAAGGCTCCCTATCTTCCCCGACTTGGTATGAGCGTCCTTGGCAAGCTTGTAAGCTTGATCCGAGTACTCCAGCGCTCGTTGCGAATGATATTCTGCAGCCGTGAAATTGCCTTTTTCGTTATGTTCGGCGGCGGTACGATGTGCCCGTGCCGCGAGTTCGTGTAGCTCGGCGGCTTCTCGGTGTTCCTCATGCATGGTGTTTTCTCCTGTGGAATCGTTGGTATTACCCCTTGCAAGTGCACGAGGCGGACCACTCTTTGCGCGAGCCGGAATGGGCCCGGCAGTTTCGCGCCATCGCCTAAGGGTGCGAACTCTGCATTTGCAATAGCAGATTCTGCACTTCACGGCCTGGCGCCTGGTGTAGTGCGTCATGCAGAAATGTAGATTCTCTCTAGAGGCTCACAAGCACCGCTCCCTCGCGGTCGCGGCTCAGTAGTTTCACAACGTTCCGAGCCGGGCCCAGAGGGCGCCCCGCGAGGGAGCGGTGCTTCGTCCTCAGGAATTGTGTTGGTGCTGCGCGTGCACTTGTCGCTACGCCGCGGCCGTGTAGGACAGTCGTCGCCAATATTCAACCAGCGAGGAAATAAAAATGCCTGAACAAAACGCAGTAGTAGCTGTTTATGAAACGCATGCAGGAGCTGAAGAAGCGATCAAGGAGCTTCAGCGCGCGGGAATCGATCTTCACACCCTGTCCATCGTCGGCAAGGACACCCATGCCGATGAACACGTGGTGGGGTACTACAACATGGGCGACCGGATGAAGTATTGGGGCAAGACTGGCGCCTTTTGGGGAGGCTTCTGGGGATTGCTGTTCGGATCGGCGTTCTTCGCCATTCCCGGCCTTGGTCCAATACTCGTGGCAGGCCCTTTGGTTGCTTGGATCGTCGGAGCGTTGGAAGGCGCGGCGGTGGTTGGAGGCTTGAGCGCAGTCGGCGCCGGTCTCTATAGCATGGGCATCCCGAAGGACAGCGTCCTGCAATACGAGACGGCCCTGAAGACCGACAAGTTCCTGTTGATGGTGCACGGCACTGCACGGGAAGTCGAGACGGCGAGGAGCATTCTCGAAACCACACGGCCTGTCACCGTGACCCTGCACGCAGCCGAGGTGGCAGGAGCTGCGAGGTAGCACACCATGCTAACGAATAAACATTTGAAGGATTTTACGATTCGAGCTACGGACGGCGACCTTGGAACCGTCGAGGACCTCTATTTCGACGATGAGACTTGGGCCATTCGATACCTCATGGTAGACACCGGCAAATGGCTCAGCGGACGGCGAGTGCTGATTTCGCCAATATCCGCGGTCCACACGGACTGGACGGCCAAGCGGTTAGATGTCGCGTTGACGACGAAGCAGGTTGAGAACAGCCCCGAGATCGATTCCCACCAGCCCGTCTCACGGCAGCATGAAGCCGCATACCTCGGGTATTATGGATATCCCAATTATTGGGGTGGTCCCTATCTGTGGGGCCCGGCGTTCTACCCGGGAGGCCTGGCTGGTTCCACAAATGCCTCCGCGGGAGTCATCGCCGAAAGGGTGCGGCGAGAGTCGCCGGATTCGCATCTGCGCAGCATGGAAAGCGTGACCGGTTATCGCATTGAGGCGGCTGACGGTGAAATCGGCCATGTGGATGGCTTTGTGATAGACGATGAGAGCTGGGCGATCCGCTACATCGAAGTGGCAACGCGCAATTGGTTGCCAGGCAAGAAGGTGTTGGTTTCGCCCGCGTGGATGGAACGAGTGAGCTGGGCGGATTCCAAAATCTACACCGGCCTCTCCCGTGAAGCCATCAAGGAGGGACCGGAATATGTCGAATCCCGGCCTATCACCCGGGACTATGAGAACCGTCTATACCTGCACTACGGCCGGCCGCCATATTGGCTGCACGACGCTGAAGCAAGGTCTTCGTATTCCCTGAGTGGCGTTTAAGTTTGGGGTGGGTGTCCGGCCGGCCGGACACCCATGATTCCGTCCGGCCTGCCGTAAGGTTGCGATCGGCCTCTCATGCTCTGGCTATGGGGAGGCCGTGCCGGCGATTGGCGCTAATTCATCGGCCGACGTCGACGAATTCCGCGTCCACCACGTTGTCGTTGCCGTCCTTGCCGCGATCTCCGTTGTCCGCTGGCGGCGCCTGTGCGCCGGGTTGCGCGGAAGCGGATTTGTACATGGCCTCGGCCAGCTTGTGGCTGGCGGCTGTAAGACGGTCGGTTGCCGTGTTGATCCGTTCCGGGTCATTCTCTGCAATGGCTTTCCTGGTCTCCTCGACGGCCGATTCGATTTCCTTCGCTTCGGCCTCGCCGATCTTGCCGCGATGCTCCTTCAGCGTCTTCTCGACATTGTAGACCATGGCGTCGGCCCTGTTCTTGGCCTCAATGGTCTGGGCCTGCTTGCGATCGTCGGCCGCGTGCGATTCGGCATCTTTGGTCATCGTCTCCACCTCTTCTTTGGAAAGGCCCGAAGAGGACGTGATGGTGATCTTCTGTTCGTTGTTGGTCGCCGTATCCTTCGCCGTCACATTGAGGATGCCGTTGGCATCGATATCGAAGGTGACTTCGATCTTGGGCACGCCGCGCGCCGCCGGCGGGATATTGCCGAGTTGAAACACGCTCAACAAGCGGTTGTAGCGCGCCATCGAGCGTTCGCCCTGGTGCACCTTGATCTCGACCGAGTTTTGATTGTCGGCCGCCGTAGAAAATGTCTCACTTTTGCGGGTGGGAATGGTGGTGTTACGGTCGATCAGTTTGGTGAAAACACCGCCCATGGTCTCGATCCCCAGCGACAGCGGGGTGACATCGAGCAGCAGCACGTCCTTGACTTCGCCGCCCAGCACACCGCCCTGGACCGCGGCGCCGATCGCCACCACTTCGTCCGGGTTCACGCCCTTGTGGGGCTCTCTTCCGAACAGATCGCGTACCAGCGTCTGGATTCGCGGCATGCGGGTCTGGCCGCCCACGAGGACGACCTCGTCAAGTTGCTGGGGCGTCACGCCGGCATCCGACAGAGCCTGCTTGCAGGGACCTACTGAGCGCTGGATGATGTCTTCCACCATTTGCTCGAAACGCATCCGCGTCAGTTTCATGATCAGGTGCTTGGGGCCGGTGGCGTCGGCCGTCACGAAGGGCAAATTGATTTCCACTTCCAGCAAGGTTGACAGCTCCATCTTGGCCTTCTCGGCGGCTTCCTTCAGGCGCTGGAGGGCCATCGGGTCCTTGGATAAATCGATATGATTTTCCTTCTTGAATTCTTCCACGATCCAGTCGATGATGCGCTGATCGAGGTTGTCGCCGCCTAAGTGAGTATCCCCGTTGGTGGACTTCACTTCCACCATCCCCTCGCCGACCGCCAGGATGGAGATATCGAAGGTGCCGCCGCCGAAGTCGTAAACGGCGATGGTTTCGTTCTTGTTCTTGTCGAGTCCGTAGGCCAAAGCGGCTGCCGTGGGCTCGTTGATGATACGCAATACTTCAAGGCCGGCGATCTTTCCCGCATCCTTAGTGGCCTGCCGCTGGGCGTCATTGAAATATGCTGGAACAGTGATCACGGCCTGGGTGACCTTGCCGCCGAGGTAAGCTTCGGCCGCTTCCTTCAGCTTGGTGAGAATCATGGCGGAGATTTCGGCCGGCGAATACTTCTTGCCGTTGATCTCCACCCGCACGTCGTCATGCTCCCCGCGCACCACCTTGTAGGGCACCATCTTCATTTCTTCGTTGACTTCGTCATAGCGGCGCCCCATGAACCGTTTGATGGAGAACACCGTATTCCCCGGGTTGGTGATGGCTTGCCGTTTGGCGATCTGGCCCACTAAGCGCTCGCCGGTTTTGGTAAACCCCACGACCGACGGCGTAGTGCGGGTGCCTTCCTGGTTTGCAATTACCGTAGGCTGGCCGGCTTCCATGACGGCGACCGCGGAATTGGTGGTGCCCAAATCAATACCGATGATTTTTCCCATTGTGCTTAAACCTCTTCTTTGTAAGATTTACGATTACGGCCGGCCCGAATAGCCTCGGGGCCGGCAGCCTGCTGCATGGTTATTGATGCACGAACTGCACCAAGTTGCCGCAGTAGGCGCCGCGAGGCCATGTAAGCTGCCGAATAGGCCGATATCTGCGCCGATGGAGGCGGTGCACTGCCATGAACGAGTGCGCAACCTTACGCTCCAACAGGTTGGGAGGTGCAAGTCCTGCTGTCTCTCAGGCAGGAAGTGCAGGAAGTCGATGCGAGAGTACAAGAGGGGACGGCTGTCTGTGGGGTCGAAAGATCCCGGGTTGGCGCCACTGAAGGTCGTCCGCTATTTGACCCGCTTTACAGCAGCTACCAGGTCAGGATATGGATCGACGGCCTTTCCCTGCCACCACAGCCTTTCCGGCCCCAGCTCGAAAATTGCAAAGTGCAGGTGCGGCGCGCGCGCGTCCGCATTGCCCGTCGATCCCACGAAGCCGATAACTTCCCCACTTGCGATCCGCATTCCCTCGTGCAACCCTTCCACGTACCCATCCAAGTGCGCGTAGTAGTAGCAATACGCTCCCATTTCGTCGAACTGGTATATGGTGTTACCGCCCGGTTTGCTGAGGAACAGTTTGCGGATGGTTCCGGACACGACCGCGCGCACGGGTGTCCCTCTCGGCTCCATGATGTCGATCGCCTCATGCCGCTGCCCGTTGTGAATCTCTCCGAAGGTATCGCGCAGATTCGTAAGAACGAGTCCGCGAATGGGCGGAGTCATCTCCGTGATGGACGCCGCGCCCACGGCGAGAGCCAGCGGCAGCAGTCCGGCAATGCAAACGCTGAGTGTCAACGCTACTCCTCCAGGTCAACCGGTGTGCCCCGTCGAACCATGTGCGACAGCTCATCCACATCCCAGTTCGTCAGCCTGATACACCCGTCCGACACGCCATGCCCGATATTCCCCGGATCCGGCGCTCCATGGATTCCATAATCCGGTTTCGAGAGGCCGATCCAGGCGACGCCGACGGGATTGTTCGGACCCGGCGCGAGTTCCGCTTTCGCCAGCGTCTTGTCGACACCCCACAGCATCTTAGGGTCCCAGTCGAACCACGGGTAATGCACAATCCCCACGACGGCCCAGTGACCGATCGGCAGAGGATCGTGCGAGTCCCCAATTGTGCTCGGATACTGCGCCAGTTCCTTGCCGCCGGCGCCGTACGCGATGACGGTGCGTTTTGACTTCGACACCACCACACGCACTGCCAGGCCCACAACCGCGCGCCGCACATTCGGTACGCTGATTCGCTCCCCCGCGGTACCCAGATTTGAGCCAGGATTCAACTCGGCGAGCAGCTTCGGCGAGATGTGGAACTTCTCGCCGAGTCCTTCCTCCGGCGTTTCGAAGCCAAGCCACTTCAGCTTTGCCTTGTCCTGAACCTCGGCCGGTAGCGGCAGGAACGGGCCTTTCACATCCGCCTGGGTAATCGCGTAGGTCAACAGCAGAGGGCCGGCGTCGCGATTGAGCAATCCCCACATCGCGGCGTCGATTGTGCCGGTTGGCTTCAGATCGTGGTCTTCCTGATATCCCTTGACGGCAACCCCGAAATCGTCGCCGTAAACGCCGTCAATTTGGCCGGGCGAGAACCTGGCACGGTCCAGAAGAATCTGCGCCCGCACGACCCGTGGCCCAGCCGCTCCCGGCCCCACCGGCCCGGTCTTCGTCGAGTCCTCTATTTCGTTTGCGGCAGGACTCCGGACGGCCGGAGTGGCAATGTTCTTCTTCGCTGGTCCGGATGTGTCCGCGGCGGCCAACGCCAGAATCGAAGCAGTCGCCGCTAGTAGATAAGTCAGACGCATACCGAACAGCGGGCACTTTGCGGGCCGTTCGCATGCCACAACTGCTTTTCCTATCCGAAGCAAAGGGCGAAACTCCGACAACCAAGTAACTATGACGAACTCCGCCTCGGTGAAACGCTGACAAGCCTGGCGCCGGCCAGCTTCGGATCCGCTTCTTCAGATCCACTTCTTCCGTAGCAACCAGACTTTGATCGTCTGCGTAAGGGCCATATAGCTAAGCAACGTCAGCATCAAGATCGGCCAGTACATCCGGGGCAAGCTTGTGAGGCCCAGCGAAGATGCCAGAGGGGAATACGGCAGCCACATTCCCAAGGCCATGATGGCTAGCGTTGTTGCTGTCAGCGGCCAACTCGCACGGCTCTGCAGGAAGGGAATCTTATTGGTGCGAATGACGTGGATTATGAGCGTCTGCGTCATCAGCGACTCGACGAACCAGCCCGTCTGAAATACCGCCGCGCGGGACGGGTCCCAGCAGTGGAACACCCAGAGCATGACGAAGAAAGTCGTGTAGTCGAAGATCGAGCTGATGGGACCGATGAAGAGAATAAACCGCTTGATCTCATCGATGTTCCAGGGCCGCGGCCGCGCCACTTGCTCTTCGTCCACCGCATCTACGGGGATCGGCACCTGCGAGAAATCGTACAGGAGGTTGTTGGTCAACACCTGGATCGGGGCCATCGGGATGAAAGGGAGAAAGGCGCTTGCTCCCAGCACGCTGAACATGTTGCCGAAGTTGGAACTCGCGCCCATCCGGATGTACTTGAGGATGTTCGCGAAGACCTTCCGGCCCTCGATCACGCCCCCTTCCAGCACCATGAGGTCTTTCTCGAGTAAGATCAGATCCGCGGACTCCTTGGCGATATCGGTAGCGGTGTCGACCGAGATGCCGACATCCGCGGCGCGCAAGGCGGGGGCATCGTTGATTCCGTCGCCCACGAATCCAACGACATGTCCCTTGCTCCTGAGGGCGCGGATGACCCGCTGCTTGTGGGCGGGCGAGAGACGGGCGAAGAGCGTGGTCTTCTCTGACGCGTCGGCCAGTTCGGGATCGGACATTTTTTCGACGTCCGCGCCCAGGAGCATTGGATCGGCCGAGAGGCCCACGTCCTTGCACACCTTGCGGCTGATGAGGTCGTTGTCGCCGGTCAGAATCTTTACTGCCACCCCATTTTTGTGAAGAGCCTCGATGGCGCGTCCCGCGGTGTTCTTAGGCGGGTCCAGAAACGCGACGTACCCTTTGAGCACGAGGTCGTGCTCGTCGTCCTTTGAGCAGGACTGCTTCCCCGGCAACTCCTTTTTTGCCACTGCCAGGACCCGGAAGCCGTCGTTGCTAAGGCTCGCGTACTCATCTTTCAGCCCGACTATCAGCTTGGGGTCCATCGGCGAGAGTTTCCCGTCCAGTTCGAAGTGAGAGCACTGGTGGAAGACCTCTTCCGGGGCTCCCTTGGTGAGGAGGATTGCTTTGCCTTCGGGATCCTCTACCAGCACGGACATCATGCGCCGCGTGAAGTCGAAAGGGATCTCATCCAGTTTCTTGTGCTTCTCGACCACCGCTTTCCCGTGAAAATCGGGGCTATCCAGGATGGCCACGTCGAGCAGGTTCTTGAGACCTGTCTGGAAGTAGCTAATCAGGTAGCCATCCAGGAGCACTTCCTCGGTTTCCCGGCCGGCGACGTCGCAATGCCGCTGGAGGACGACGCGGTCCTCGGTGAGCGTGCCGGTTTTATCGGTGCACAAGACATCCATGCCCCCGAAGTTCTGGATCGCGCTCAGCCGCTTGACGATCACCTTCTTGCGGCTCATGGCGAGCGCACCCTTCGCAAGGCAGACGGAGACGATCATGGGCAGCATCTCGGGGGTGAGGCCTACGGCCACGGCCATCGCGAAGAAAAAAGCGCTTTTCCAATCGTGCTTGGTGAACCCGTTGATGAGGAATACCAGGGGCACCATAACCGCCATGAGCCGGATCATCAGCCATGTAAAGCTGCTGAGACCCTGATCGAAGCTTGTCGGCGCCTGGGCCTCCGTGATCGAGCCGGCCATACTGCCGAGATAGGTGTTGACCCCCGTCGCGGCTACGGCTGCTGTCGCCGTGCCGCTTTGGACGCTTGTGCCCATGAAGCAGGTGTTCTTGATCTCAGCCGGTGAGCTAGAAACTTCAGTTTTGGTTTCAGGGTCGTGAAACTTCTCGACAGGGAACGACTCCCCGGTGAGGCTACCCTGGCTCACGAAGAGGTCCTTGCAGGAGAGCAGGCGCACGTCGCCGGGGATCATGTCGCCCGCGGACAGCTTGATGATATCCCCGGGCACCAGGTCACGGAGCGGCAACTCCCTCGCGGCGCCATCCCGAATGACCGTAGCAGTCACGTGAATCATGGCCTTTAGCTTTGCCGCAGCCGCGTCCGCCCGTGCCTCCTGGATGAAGCGCAGCGCGACGCTGAGCACCACCATGCCCACCATCACGGTTCCCGCCCGCGCGTCGCCCGTGGCGAATGAAACCGCCGATAGCGTCGCCAGCAGGATCACCAGCGGGTTGCGGATGATTTTCATCAGACGCAGGAACCAGCCTTGCTGGCGCTCCTGCGCCACTTCATTCGGACCCGCCGTGCGGGCGCGCTCTTCGGCCTCCGTTTGGGTCAGGCCCGCCGCAGTCGTGTGCAAAGATCGGAGGAGTTCTTCGCCGTCTTTCCCGGCGGCGTCGAGGACAGCGGGTGAAACGCGAATGTTCTGGTTCTTCGCCTTCTTCGGAATGGCCGGCGGGTCGGGGTGTGGCCCGGCGGAGCTAGCGCCATCTGGCCCGGCGGGCTTCACTGAAGCCACCGCGGCGCTATTGGCATCGGATGTTGTCATCGTTCCGTCTTCCTTCATGCATGCAAAGCGCCGTCTTGCCTTGGCTCACGAACATTTCAATTTGCCGCGGCTCTCCTGGCGGTCCCAGGGAGGAAGGTATTGTGCCGCACTTTCCGGGCTCTTTTCCGCCAGCGCGGGCTCGTTCGGGCCCTCGTGCCAGGAGATGTGGACCCACTCCCGAGCTAGCTGAAATCTCCCTTGATGTATTCCAGATGAGTGGCAAGAGGGGATCTGCTGTCGTTCGGACCTTGGCTGGATTGCTGGAAACAGCAGCTTATGTCTGTCGAAGGAATCGTTACAGAGCTTCGCCTGGAGTTGCAAGAGATTGAAGATGCCAGCCGCTCCCTGGGGCGCCTTCATCGGCTCAGTGGGGAAGTAAAAGCACGGGCACAATCTCTACCGAAATCCGGAGCGTTGAGAAACCGCGCGACGCCTCGTGACGCGAAGGGATTACCGGATGAAATCGGACTTGCGGAAATGCGCGGGATGGCTTCAAACGCACTGGCACGGCGGGCGGGGCGCTTGTGCGCCCCCGATTCAATTATTTCTTGCCCGGTGTTACGTGGCCACGTCCATCTCGCACTTCGTTTCCTTTGAAGTGCGCACTGTCGACCCGCTTTGACTCCTCGGCTTTCTCGCCGCGTTTTGGCGTTGGGCCGGTATAGCCGTGCTCCGGATGTAAGCGGTTATCTACGTGCCCCTGGAAATCGGTAGCGCCATGGAACCACGGACCAACGCCAATGAAGCCGTCCGTGGTAAACCATTCCGGACCATAGTATCCGGTAGGGGCGCAGTTATAGGGGGCTACGTCATAGTAACCATAGGGACAGTCAGGGGCTACTCCGATTTCGACGCCGACCTGAGCCTGTGCTTTGGGAGTGTTAGTGGTAAAGCCGATTGCAGCAATAGCAGCTAACACGAGAAATGTGCCTGCACGCATAAGTTCACCTCGCAATTGCTAAGCACTTCCCCAGCCAACTCCGGAGAAAGTGGATACCTACGGCAAAGTATGGATCTGGTAGGAGGCTGGGTCGACTGCTGCGCAGGGCGATGCCCAACCCCTCGCGCTGCAGCAAACCTGGGCCGCCCTTCGATGAGCTGGCGCGTTGCATCGAGGCCGGTTGCGATGCAGAATCCGCCGATTCAGGTGCAGGCTTTGCTCAGCACCATTGGCCTGGCCAGCACTTTGCGATCGCTGCGCCAGATCCTCCGGCCCGCTCCCTCGCGTTATGCCCTCTTACCGCAACGGCGCCAGACGTGCTGTGACATTTCTGGAGTGGGCCGAAGCTATCGCGGAACACGCCTAGCGTAGATAGGGTTCCAGACGTTGGATCTGGCCCGGTCTGCGAACGTCCATTCCGGCCGGTTGGTTCCAGCGTCACCTAATAGGGGAGAACTAGTGTCCGACGAGAATCGCGAACTCCTGGAGAAGTTGAAATTCGAGTTGGCCTTCATCGAGGACGGCGGATACGGCCGCTCCGTTCGTACGCCACATAAATCCACCTCTCTCTTCCAAGACTCGCTCACCTGTCTGAATTTCGGCGATCCCTCGCGTCCTCATCCGCGCGCGGAATGCATTCTGATTCGGTATGTCCCGGAACTGCACAAGAGCGAACATGTCCCCTGTCACCATATTCCGCTTGATTCGGACAGCAGAACTCTCGCCACTCTCAAGGACGGCGAGGCAGAGGAGGCCCTCAAGCTGTGGCTTCACCGGGAAATCGGCAGAATTGAAGGAGAACCCGTTCTTTCGGACCGATTGGGAGAGCACCGCGCTCTTTAGCGAGCGCTCCCGGCAAGCGTATCTGCTTGCGGGGCTCTGCGCGCGGCCGTGTTGCTCTGTTGGAGACTGATTATGCCTTGCTTCCTGATGCTCGTGATTCTGTTGTTTCCGCGCGTTGCGCTGGTGTTGATGTGGTTCTACTCCACCTACCTGCAGCGCGCATTCCACGGTGGCCTGCTCCTGCCGGTACTCGGCTTCCTTTTCCTGCCGCTCACTACTCTGGTATATGCGTGGGAGCTTAATACGGGCATGCCGACGACGGGTATCAATCTCTTGTGGCTATTGATCGCGGTGATCATCGATCTGGGCGGGCTCGGCGGCGGCGCTCATCGCCAATCCCGGCGTTGGTAAACGCTGTTGCGATTGATATGGACGTCGATTCTGCCCCGATCGCATGCTTCACGTTTTGGATCGAGTCACAGCAAGCCTGAAAGGATATCATGAAAACAAATTTAACCGATCGAGTTTCACGGGCCGTTTTGTTGGCCCTCCTTTTCGCGTTTTCCGCCCTAGGGCGCGACCACAGCCTCCTGAATGGCACTTGGACGCTGGCGCCCACCGGGAGCGATTTTGCCGGCCAGGCCGTCGTTCAAACCGGCACCGTGACGATCTCCGATCGGGAGGGCATCGTCATCGTCTCTCGCAGTTTCGTGTATGAAGGCGCCACCGAGACCTTCTTCTACCGCGACCTCACGGACGCCGACAACAACGCCACAATTCATTCGGGCAAAGATCTCAAGAGCAAGACCCGGTGGGACCACGACGTCCTGAAGGTGACGACAACTAACTATGGGGCGATTACTGTCGAGAGTTACGCACTTGCCCCGGATGGCACCATGACGGTGAATGTCGTTCGCCCGGAGCACCAGCCAATCACCCTGGTCTTCCAGCGCAAATAATGAACTGGCCGAAAGCGAGGGGTTGTGCCAGCCTCTCCGGCAACCAATACGCCCGCGTTGGTTTTTTACGAAGGTTTAAACTCTCGCGTACTTCTCGTTTTTCGGCTCCAATCCGATTAAAGCATAGAACAGGATGTACAGGTAGCAGGAGCACGGGGAGAATGAACGCGTGATGAAATCCAATGCGGTCGAGGGATCGATGGTCGAGATGCCCGCGATGACCGGCAGAAATTCGCCAATCTCCAGATCCTTTACGTCTACAGTGAGGCACGCGGGACGCTATGGGAGGCGAAATGCAAAGGCTGCACTCGAAAGTGCGGAATCTGCCGATCGGCGATTTGCGAATAGCCCTGCAAGGCTCGCCCATTTTGTCCTTTCCACCTTCAGTGGCGTCCCGGACTGCCCTCTACCTCTTTCCTGGCATTGGTGTTCCGAAGATTCCTGTTTACCCGTCTCCGAGTGGTGCGTGAACTGCTTCTAACGCTCTGCAGATTTCGCCGTAGCGCTTCGAACCGCAGCCAGTTCGTCGGCCGCTTCCAAATGGTGCAAGGGCGCATCGTTCACGGCCATGCCGACGGTCACTGCGCGGCATCTGGCACGATCAGGCCCCAGCGCTTCAGATCGATGGAAAGGTGTAGAGGAATGATCGACAAACCGTTACACGTGGCGCCGCCAAGGCCGCCGGCAATCGAGCCGCGTAGTGTTGTCGTGAATTATCGCTTCCCGCGATGGCGTCCGCTGAAATTCATCATCCCTGCCGCAGTCGTGCTGATCGCTCTCGTGGTCTTCATCCCCGGATGGATACAGAAATGGCTCTGGATGCGGCAACTAGGGTACGCAGGCGTTTTTTGGACGACGTGGTCCATCAGGTGGGAGCTGTTTGCCGCCGCATTCGTCGTCGCGCTTCTGTACCTTGGAATCAATCTTCGTCTTGCTCAGAGAAACGGCCCCGTTTTCACCGGAGGTAAGGTGAGAAGCCCGTCAACACTCGCGGCGGAACTCGGCATCGAGGTTTCTTCGAGGGCGTTGAAGCTGGCGACAGCTGGGATCGCTGCTGTCGCGGCCCTGGGCTTTGCGGCCATCTTCTATGCGCAATGGGACACTTACCTCCGCTTTCGCTATGGCGGATCGTTCGGGCTGTCCGATCCTCTCTTCGGAGCCGATACCGGGTTTTATCTGTTTCGCCTGCCCTTTTATGAGCTCTTGCAGGGCGCCCTCACCGCCCTGACCTTCATCACGCTGTTGGCTGTAATCGGTTTCTACGCCTACTTCGGTTTGCTGCGCCTCCCTCGAAACAGGCAGACTGGGGACCGAAGCGCGAAGACTGTTCCACATCTGTCGATTCTGTCGGTGGTCCTGGTCGCCAGTTGGGGATGGGGATTTTACCTCGACCATTTCGAACTCCTCTACTCTACGCAGGGAGTTGTTTACGGAGCCGGCTACACGGCCGATCATGTGACGCGGGTCGCTTATTGGATTATGGCCGGCGCCGCGGCGGCGCTGTGCGCGTTGCTCGTCCTCAATGTTCTCCGGCCGCGCTTCAGGGCGGTGATGGTGGGAGCCGCAGCCTACGCAGCCTTGTACATCTTCGCAGTTATGCTCCTCCCGGCGCTCTTTCAGCGGTTCGCGGTGCAACCGAACGAGCTGACCCTGGAAACTCCGTACCTCAAAAACAACATCGAGTTCACGCGGAAGGCCTATGGCCTCGACGCGATACAGGAAACATCCTATCCGGCGCTGGCTGATCTGACGGCTGACGTGATTGCCAGAAATCAGGACACGATCCAGAACGTCCGCCTTTGGGACTGGCGTCCATTGCTGCAAATGTATCAGCAAGCTCAGGAGATACGGCTTTATTATCAGTTCTACCACGCCGATGTCGACCGCTATCACCTGCCGGATGGATACCACCAGGTGATGCTTTCGGCCCGGGAACTCTCCGCGGAGCTTCCCGCCGAAGCCCAAACCTGGGTTAATCAGAAGCTCCAGTTCACCCATGGCTACGGGCTGGTCATGAGCTTCGTCTCCAAGACTATCGGAGGCGGCTTTCCGGAGTACGTTCTCGAAAACATCCCGCCAGAGTCGGCTTACGGCCTGAGCGTAAACCAGCCTTCCATCTACTACGGCGAATCGATGCCCGGATATCGCATCGTCGCCACGGGTGTTAAAGAGTTCGACTACCCCAAAGGGAACCAGAATGTCTACACGAGTTACAACGGCACGGGGGGGATTGCCCTCGACAGCTTGTGGAAGCGGCTACTGTTTACCTGGACTCAGGCGGATATCAACATTCTGTTTACGACTTATCTCCGGCCGGAAAGCAAGATTCAAATCTGGAGACAGGTTAAGGACCGCGTCGAGCAGGTTGCCCCGTTCCTTCGTCTCGACCAGGATCCGTACGCTGTGGTGAGCGAGGGCAAACAGTACTGGATTCAGGATGCCTATACCGTCTCCGATCACTATCCCTATTCCACTCCTCACGCGGCGCCCTTCGACCAAGGCCTGAACTACATTCGAAACTCCGTGAAGGCGGTTGTGGACATGTACGACGGAACCGTCCAATTCTACGCGATGAATCCCAACGACCCCGTGCTGGCTGTTTACCGCCGCGCGTTTCCGGGCGTTTTCAAAGATCTGAATCAGCTCTCGCCCGATCTCAAAGCGCATCTGCGCTATCCGGAGGACCTGTTCTCCATCCAGGCGGACCAATACACGACATTCCACATGACGGTTCCGCAGGTCTACTACAACCGCGAGGATCTCTGGGTGCTTCCCAACGAGGCATACGCCGGCAAGGTCGCGCCGATGAAACCTTATTACATCCTGATGAAGCTCCCCGGAAGCGACCAGCTTGAGTATCTGCTGATGACGCCTTTCACTCCACAGAAGCGCAACAACATGATCTCCTGGATGGCTGCCAGATGCGATTTTCCGGAATACGGCAAGATGCTCTTTTACCAACTGCCCAAGGAGAAGCTGATCTACGGCCCGATGCAGATAGAGGCGATGATCGATCAGAACACTACCATCTCCCAACAACTGAGCCTCTGGGATCAAAAAGGATCGAGAGTCATTCGCGGCAATCTGATTGCGGTTCCGATCGAGAATTCCTTTCTGTATGTGGTTCCGGTGTACTTGACGGCGGAAGGCACGGACTTTCCGCAACTCAAGCGCGTGATCGTGATTTCGGGAGACAAGGTGGCCATGGAGCCTACGCTCGATGAGGCGATCCAAGCCGTCTTCGGTACGCAGCAGCTCAAGGCTTCTGGCCAGGCGCCCGGCCGGCCGCTGGAATCGGGGCAAGCAAGAGCGGCATTCGATAAAGCCCAAAAGGCAATGGAGCAAGGGGATTGGGGAAACTTCGGCAAGGCGATGGACGAACTCAAGGGCTTGCTGAGCGGCCCGCCGAAATGAAGAAGAGCTGGAAAGAAAGGAACTAAGTTATGACGAACTCGGTGGTAGCTATCTATGAAACCCACACGCAAGCAGAGGAAGCAGTGAAGGAACTGCAGCGGTCTGGTTTTGACATGAAGAAGATGTCCATCGTTGGCAAGGACTATCACACAGACGAAAGCGTGGTCGGATACTATAACACCGGCGACCGAATGAAGTACTGGGGCAAACAAGGGGCCTTCTGGGGTGGCCTCTGGGGCATGCTATTCGGCGCCTTCTTCATCATTCCGGGCCTCGGCCCGATATTGGTAGCCGGCCCTTTGGTCGCCTGGATCGTCGGCGCACTGGAAGGCGCCGTTGTGCTGGGCGGACTGAGCGCACTCGGCGCGGGGCTGTACAGCATTGGCATTCCGAAGGACAGCGTCGTCCAGTATGAGGCGGCGCTCAAGGCGGACAAGTTTCTCCTTTTAGCCCACGGCACCGCAGACGAGGTGGCCCTGGCTAGGAACATTCTGCAGTCGACTCATCCGCTGCAGATCGAAACGCACGCGGCGGAGCGAGAATCTGCATTGAGCAGCGCCAGATAGCCGCATAGACAGGGCCTTCACCAGTCCTGGGAAAACAAAAAGATTAAGGAAAACTATTATGTACAAAAACGTGTTGATCGCATCGGTAGCAAGCCTGGGTATGCTCCTGCCCGCTTTGGCGTCGGATCGAGAGGACGACATTGGACGTGTCGAAAAAGCCGGCCGTGTATTCCACGAGATCATGGCAACGCCCGACAAAGCCATTCCCCGTGACCTGATGGAAAAGGCGAAGTGCATCGTCATCATCCCAGGTGAGGAGAAGGCAGCCTTCATTTTCGGCGGCAACTACGGCAAAGGAGTAGCTTCCTGCCGGACGGCCACCGGCTGGAGCGCCCCGATGTTTATCGCTGTCGGAGGCGGGAGTTTCGGCTTCCAGATTGGCGCTTCTTTCACCGACGCGGTGATGCTATTCATGAACGACCATGCCCTGCATAGCCTCCTGGGCGACAAGTTCAAGGTCGGCGGCGACGTGACCGTGGCGGCCGGGCCGGTCGGGAGACAGGCATCCGCCAACACCGACATCAGACTCGACGCGGAGATCCTGAGCTATTCGCGCAGCAAAGGTCTCTTCGCCGGAATCAGCCTGGACGGCGCGGTGGTGCAGGCCGACCACAGCGGAGATCGGTCCATGTACGGCCACGAGGTCACCCACGAGGAAATTCTCAACGGGACAATGCCAGTACCTGAGTCCGCTCACCGCCTGATCGAGGAACTCGATAGCTACCCGTCATACCGGGGAGGCGGCAACCGCTAAGAACATGCCCTGAGCCGGCGCCGGCGCTTCCACCTCGCCGGGGCCGGTTCGGGGATTCGACTCGGCCGCGAATCATAAGCGAGCACCAAGCTTCCCGGGAGAAGATAAATGTCCGATTCGCAGACGCTGCCGCCGACCGCGCCGCAACGCATCGGCGTCGCTGCCGATCACGGCGGTTTTGAATTGAAAGAGACGCTGGCCGGGACCTTGCGTGAAGCTCACTACGAAGTGTTCGACTTTGGCGATGGCCAGCCGAAACCGGACGATGACTATCCGGACTTTGTTGAGCCTTTGGCACGCGCAGTTGCCTTCGGAGAGGTGCATCGCGGAATCGCCATTTGCGGCAGCGGTGTGGGTGCGTGCATTGCCGCCAACAAAGTGCCGGGTGTGCGGGCGTGTCTCATCCATGAATGTTTCTCGGCGCGCCAGGGCGTCGAGGATGACGACATGAACGTGATCTGCCTGGGCGGGCAAGTAGTTGGGCATGCGCTCGCGTGGGAGTTGGTCCGAACATTTCTGCAGGCAACCTTCAGCGGCGCCGAGCGTCACCTGCGCCGTCTTGGTAAAGTTGCCCGGCTCGAAAGCAGGGCATGGAATCACGAGCCGCAGCCCCTCGCAACAGGTGTGATTCACGACACTCCAGTGGCGTCTCCCGATTATGGCCATAAATCATGAGTGAACAAATCCCTGCGAGCCACCCGATTTACCGTCTCCTACGGACTGGAATCGAAGGATTCGATTCACTGGCCGAACTTGCCTTGGACATGCATTGGTCATGGAACCATGCCACCGACGAAGTAGGGCGGCAGTACGTCACCAACGAAGTCCACATGCCCACCTGGGATTCGGCCGATGCCGCGGGGCAGCGTCTATTCGAGGTCGAGGTCTATCTTCACGAACTCGATCCGGCCGCGACGCGGGTGGAACTTTATGCCGATGGCGTCGATGGCGGAGGCGCCGTTCGGCAAGAGATGGAGCGCGTGGGCCAATTGGCCGGCGGGTCCAACGGATGCACGTCTCGAACACGAGTGTCCGCCGCGCGTCCGGCAACCGACTATACGGCCCGATCGATACCGAGCTATGCCGGTGTTGCCGTTCCTGTGGAATCCCTCCGAATCCTATGGCGATGACCACCAAGACGGCCCCACGGGAGCTGCACGATTACGTCTCGGAGATCTCCGAGCACTCCGACGTTCGGACCGGCTCCCCTGTGCCTTTGGGAACCCAGGAAACGGGAGGAGGCGTTAATTTCGCCATCTTCAGCCGTGACGCCAGCCGGGTTCGGCTGGAGTTGTTCGACCATGCCGAAGACTCCGCCCCAGCCCGGGCAATTGAGCTGGATTCGGCGCACAATCGCACCGGCGACGTATGGCATGTTTGGGTAAAAGGAATCGGTTGCGGGCAATTCTATGCTTATCGCGTGGATGGCCCCTACGAGCCCAGCCAGGGACATCGGTTCAATTTCAACAGACTTCTCCTCGATCCGTTTGCTACCGCGATCTCGCGGCTGCCCGCTTGGGATTTTGCGTCGGCAAGGGGATACGCCCCGTCAGCGCCGAATCGAGATCTGGTTCTTTCGAAGTTGGACAATTCCAGTTCAATGCCCAAGTGCGTCTTGGTCAACGATCCCTTCAATTGGGATGGAGACCGGCCACTGAGGCATCCGTGGTCGAAAACCGTCATCTACGAAACGCACGTTCGCGGCTGTACCATCCATCCCAAGTCGGGCGTGGACCATCCGGGAACCTACCTCGGCCTGATGGAAAAGATCCCTTATTTCAAAACTCTGGGAGTGACTGCTGTAGAACTGATGCCCGTGCAGGAGTTCAACGAGCATTCCGTCACGCGCAGCAATCCGCAAACGCATCAGCCCCTCAGGAACTACTGGGGATACGATCCGGTATCTTTTTTTGCACCCAAAGCTTCCTACAGCAGTTCCGGAGGCATGGGCCAGCAGAAGCTGGAGTTCAAGGAAATGGTGCGGGCTTTTCACGATGCCGGCATTGAAGTGATTCTGGATGTGGTCTTCAATCACACCGCGGAGGGAGACGAGCTGGGCCCGACGCTCTGTTTCCGGGGTATCGATAACGCGATCTTTTACACCTTGGCCGGCGACAAGCGCTACTATCGGGACTACACCGGAACCGGCAACACCATCAACGCCAACCACCCCGTGGTGCGAGACCACATCCTGGCCGCGCTCCGCCATTGGTCGGTCGAAATGCATGTCGATGGCTTCCGGTTTGACTTAGCGTCGGTGCTCGGCCGCGACGGCGCCGGCCAGTTGCTGGCCAATGCCCCGCTTCTTACACGGATCGCCGAGGACCCGATCTTGCGAGACGTGAAGATCATCGCCGAGGCGTGGGACGCCGCCGGCGCCTACCAGGTGGGAAGCTTTTCAGTGTGCCGCTGGGCGGAGTGGAACGGCAGGTACCGGGATGACGTCCGCCGTTTCTGGCGCGGCGACGATGGCATGCTCGGCCTATTCGCCAGCCGGATCTGCGGCAGCGAGGACATTTATGCCAAGTCAGGCAAAGGCCCGGAGGGAAGCATCAACTTCGTTACCTGCCACGACGGCTTCACTTTGAATGACCTGGTGAGTTATCGCTACAAGCACAATGAAGCCAACGGAGAGAATAACCACGATGGAACCGACGCCAACTTCAGTGACAACTATGGTCCTGAAGGCGACACGGCGGATCCGGCCGTCCAAGGCTTGCGAAAGCGCCAGATCAAGAACTTCCTGCTGACCCTTCTGGTCTCGCGCGGCGTGCCGATGCTGCTCGGCGGCGACGAATACCGCCGCACGCAGCGCGGCAACAACAACGCCTACTGCCAGGACAACGAAACCAACTGGTATGACTGGAGCTGTCTGGAACGCCATAGCGAAATCCTGCGCTTCACCCGCGGCCTGATCGCCTTTCGTCGCGAGCATCCGATCTTGAGTAAGGAGCAATTCTACACCGGCGTCGACATCCAGTGGTTTGCCGCGCAAGGTGGATTGCCCGACTGGGCAGATCCGAAAGAGAAACGGTTCGCCTGCCTGATCCAGGAAGATGAGCAGCAGGCTCTTTGCCTGATGTTCAATGCCGGCAGCGTTGCCATCGATTTCAGTTTGCCCCCGGTACCGGCGGAGACTCGGTGGTATGTGGCCGTTGACACCTCTTGCGAGAGCCCACAAGATCTGTTTACCGAGGGGGAAGAACCGCTCTGGGACAATCCCCGAACCTGCCGTCTTAGCCCCAAATCCAGCATCATACTCCTCGCTCGAAGAACGAGGGGCAAGTGAAGAATGCGGCCCCAGTTACGACCTTGTTCCTGGATATCGGCGGTGTCCTGCTCAACGACGGGTGGGATCATATCGCCCGCAGAAAAGTGGCGAAGCACTTCAAGCTGGAATGGGCCGAGATGGAGGAGCGGCATCGCCTGACCTTCGAAACCCACGAGGAGGGGAAGCTCACTTTCGAGGAATATCTAGGACGGGTGGTCTTCTATCAAAAACGGCCATTTACACGCGTTCAGTTTCGACGCTTCATGTGCGAGCAATCGGCATCTTTCCCCGACATGGTCGACTTAATCAGGCAACTGAAGGTCCGCTATGGGCTGAAGATAGTCGTTGTCAGCAACGAAGCGCGCGTAGTGAACGATTACCGGATTCACAAGTTCAAGCTGGGCGGGTTCGTGGATTCCTTTATCTCCTCCTGCTTCGTCCACCTCCGCAAGCCCGACGCGGACATTTTTCGGCTTGCCCTGGACATCGCCCAGACGCCGGCCCGGCAGGTAATCTACATCGACAACACGCCCATGTTCGTGCAGATCGCCGAGGGCCTGGGGATTCGAAGCATTCTTCACACGGATTACAAGTCCACCTGCGCGAAATTGGCTTCGTTCGGATTGTCGAGCGAGGGAGCCCTCCTTGAAGCCTGCTAACCCATCGATCCTGACGATCAACGGCGGCTCCTCGAGCATCAAGTTCGCAGTGTACACCGCTGGCGAGCCACTGAAGCGAACGATCTATGGAACGGTGGATCGCATCGGCGTCAGCGGGACAACTCTGACGTCTGACGACCTTACCGCGCACCGGCACGACAGCTTCGACCTCGACGCTTGCGACCACAAATCGGCGGCGATTTCCCTGATCGATTGGTTCGAAAAGCAGCACGGTTTCGAATCGATCGGGGCCGTGGGGCACCGCGTCGTATACGGAATGCAACACACCGCGCCCGAGATGGTCACCGGGGAATTATTGGAGGAACTGCATCGCATCAGCCCATACGACCCGGACCATCTGCCCAGCGAGATCGAACTGATCGAGGTATTCCGCCAGCGTCATCCGAAACTGCCCCAGGTGGCCTGTTTTGACACGGCGTTTCACCGCACCATGCCGCGTGTTGCCAGGCTGCTTCCGATCCCGCGCCGTTACGACGCGAAGGGAGTGCAACGTTATGGCTTTCACGGTTTGTCCTATGCCTATCTGATGGAGGAACTCGCGCGCTTGGGCGACCCGGCGGCGGCGAAAGGTTGCGTCGTTCTGGCTCATCTGGGTAATGGCGCGAGCATGGCCGCCGTTCGCGATGGCAAGAGTATTGACACCAGCATGGGATTCACGCCCACGGCGGGGTTGGTGATGAGCACCCGCTCCGGCGATCTGGATCCCGGGTTGGCGCCGTATCTGGCGCGAACCGAGCAAATGACCATAAAGCAGTATTACGAAATGGTCAGCCACAAGTCCGGACTGCTGGGAGTTTCGGAGATCAGTTCCGACATGCGGGACTTGCTGGACCAGGAAGCCCACGATATCCGAGCCGCGGAAGCCGTAGCGTTGTTCTGTTATCAGGCGAAGAAGTGGATCGGAGCTTTCGCCGCCGCGCTCGGCGGCTTGCACACACTCGTCTTCGCCGGAGGGATCGGCGAGAACGCGCCACTGGTTCGCGCGCGCATCTGCGAGGGCCTTGATTTCCTGGGCATCGTGCTCAGCGACTCGCGCAACGCGGAAACCGCGGGGGTGATTTCTACCGACGCCAGCCGGGTCACGGTGCGCGTCATCCGAACGGATGAAGATCTGATGATTGCGCGATCGGTGCACGACATTCTCGGACTTGGTAACGGAAACCTATGCCAATCAAAATGATCCCGGACAACCCGGTGAGTGACGGTGCTGTCGAGCCCGGAGGCCATTCGAGGGCCAAGGGTGACCCCTCAGTCGCCAACGCTATTTACACCTGCCCAATGCACCCGGAGGTCCAGCAGAACCATCCCGGCGAGTGTCCCAAATGCGGCATGACGCTGGAGCGGAAGACGGTGACAGCGGGTACGGATGACGATGAGACCGCTGAACTCCGTGACATGACGAGGCGCTTCTGGTGCGCCGCCGCGTTGGCGTTGCCGGTGTTTGTCCTGGCGATGGTCCACTTAGTCCCGGCACTGGCCAGGCAGCCCTGGGTAGAGAGCAGCTTCTCACGCTGGGTGCAATTTGCACTGACTGCACTCGTCGTCATAGGGGCAGGATGGCCGCTCTTACATCGCGGCTGGCGCTCCATCGTGACGTTTGAATTGAATATGTTTACGCTGATCTCCATCGGCGTAGGCGCGGCATTCCTCTTTAGCGCCGTGGCGATGCTGGCGCCCTTCATATTCCCTCCCATGATGCGGCACCAGGGAAAGATTGCGATCTATTTTGAATCCGCGGCGGTGATCGTTGTGCTGGTGCTTCTCGGTCAAGTGCTCGAACTCCGTGCGCGCAGCCGCACGGGGGGCGCCATCAAAGCGTTGTTGACCCTCGCGCCGGCCACTGCGCGGCAAGTCGCACCGGGAGGCGATCATGAAGTCCCCCTCAATCAAGTGAGGGTGGGCGATTGGCTGCGCGTGGTTCCGGGCGACAAAGTGCCCGTCGATGGCGCGGTGGTCGAAGGGCACTCCAGCGTGGAAGAGTCCATGGTCACCGGCGAACCGCTTCCCGTGGAGAAGGCGGTGGGCGATAAAGTGACGGGAGGCACCGTCAATGGCTCCGGCACTTTCGTCATGCGCGCGGAGCGAATTGGCAGCGACACCTTGCTCGGGCAGATCGTAAACATGGTTGCCGACGCTCAGCGTAGCCGTGCGCCCATTCAAGGTCTTGCCGACAAAGTGGCCGGTGTTTTCGTGCCTGTCGTACTGGCTGTCTCGGCGCTTACCTTCATTCTTTGGATGTGGCTGGGGCCGGAACCAAAACTCGCACACGCCATCGTCTGCGCTGTGGCGGTCCTGATCATCGCGTGCCCTTGCGCCCTTGGCCTGGCAACTCCCATGTCCATCATGGTCGGCGTCGGACGCGGCGCGCAGAATGGCGTCCTCGTGAAGAACGCCGAAGCGCTCGAACGGTTAGAGAAAATCGCCACTCTTGTCGTGGACAAGACCGGCACCCTCACAGAGGGCAAACCCAAACTCGTGGATGTTCTTCCCCAGACCGGTTTCGACGGGAAGGAGTTCCTGCATTTGGTGGCGTCGCTGGAGCAGAGCAGCGAACACCCGCTTGCATCCGCGGTGGTGCGGGGCGCGAAGGAGCGAGGCATCGTTCTCGATGGCGTGAAGGACTTTCGCTCAGTAACGGGGGGCGGTATCGCGGGCGCCATCGGCGGCCACGCGGTCTTGATCGGCAAACCTGATTTCCTGCGGAACGAAAAGACCGCTGGACTGGAGCCGCTCGAAGCCGCGGCCATGAAACTCCAGGAAGAAGGCAAGACCGTGATTTTCGTCGCCATCGATGGCAAGCCAGCCGGAATCCTCGCGGTTGCCGATCCAATCAAATCCACCACTCTTGAAGCCGTTCGTCAACTTCACGAGCTTGGGTTGAAACTCGTCATGCTCACTGGCGACAACCGCCGCACCGCTGCCGTGGTGGCCAGAGAACTTGGGCTGGATGCGGTGGAAGCGGAGATTGAACCTGCCGGGAAAGTCGCCCATATTAAGAAACTGCGCGCAGAAGGGAAACATGTCGCCATGGCTGGAGATGGCATCAACGACGCGCCCGCCCTCAGCGAGGCGGAGGTCGGCATTGCCATGGGCGCCGGTACCGACGTGGCAATGCAGAGCGCGGGCATCACGCTCGTGAGGGGCGACCTCCGCGGCATTGCCAAGGCGATCCGGCTGAGCCGGGCCACCATGCGGAACATCCGGCAGAACCTTTTCTTCGCTTTTCTCTACAACGCGCTGGGCATCCCTCTGGCGGCGGGGGTACTCTACCCATTCGCTGGATGGCTGCTGAGTCCAATCATTGCCGGGGCGGCGATGAGCATGAGTTCCGTCTCGGTCATCGGCAATGCCTTGCGGCTACGAAACATAAAGTTGTGACCTTAGGTACAAATATGAAAACACACACACAGACCCTGACCCCTGAACCGTCTCGCAAAAAGCCCGACGCAATTGACCCCAAAGACGTAACTACAAAAACCAACCCACTTACGCCCGAACTCCTTCATAAAATAAACGCCTATTGGCGAGCCGCCAACTATCTTTCGGCCGGCCAGATCTATCTATACGACAACCCACTACTGAAAGAGCCGCTGAAGCTGTCGCATGTGAAGCCTCTGGTGGTGGGGCATTGGGGCACCACGCCGGGACAGAACTTCATCTACGTGCACTTAAACCGGGTAATCAAAAAGTATGACCTGGATATGTTCTACATCGCCGGCCCCGGTCACGGCGGCCCGGCGATTGTGGGCAACGTCTACCTCGAAGGCACCTGGAGCGAGATCTATCCGAATGTCACCCAGGACGAGGCCGGCCTCAAGAAGCTGTTCATGCAGTTCTCCTTCCCCGGCGGCATTTCCAGCCACGTGGCGCCGACCACGCCCGGGTCGATTCACGAGGGCGGCGAACTGGGGTATTCGGTCAGTCATGCTTTCGGTGCGGCGTTCGACAATCCCGGCCTGATCGTCGCCTGCGTGGTCGGCGACGGGGAAGCGGAAACCGGGCCCTTGGCCACCGCATGGCAGTCCAACAAGTTCCTCGACCCCATCACGGACGGAGCCGTTCTGCCGATCCTGCACCTGAACGGCTACAAGATCAGCAACCCGACCGTCCTCGCCCGCATCGAGCACGAGGAACTGGAGCAATTCTTCCGCGGCTGCGGGTGGGAGCCCTATTTCGTGGAAGGCAACGACCCGGAGGCGATGCATCAACTCATGGCCGCCACTTTGGAGACCGCCATCGAGCGAATCCGCGAAATTCAAAACAACGCACGGACGAACGACGATACCACCCGGCCGCGTTGGCCCATGATCGTCCTGCGGTCGCCCAAGGGTTGGACAGGACCGAAAGTAATCGACGGCCTGCAAATCGAGGGCACATTCCGAGCTCACCAGGTGCCGATCCTGGTGGATTCCGATCACCCCGATCATGTCAAAGATCTCGAAAGCTGGATGAAGAGCTACAAGGCCGAGGAGTTATTCGACCAAAATGGCCGTCTCATGCCGGAATTGGCCGAACTGGCGCCGAAGGGCAACCGGCGTATGGGCGCCAATCCGCACGCCAACGGCGGAATTCTGCTGCGCGACCTGCGCATGCCGGACTTTCACGCTCACGCAGTAAGTGTGCCCTCGCCCGGCGCGGTGGACGCCCAGGACACCCTCGTGCTGGGCAATTTCCTGCGCGATGTCACCAAGCTGAATCAGGATCAGCGAAATTTCCGCGTCTTCGGTCCCGATGAGACCGTATCGAATCTCCTGGGCGCGGTCTTTGAAGTGACCAACCGCCAATGGGAAGCTCGGAAAGTGAAGAATGACGAATTCCTCGCGCCGGCCGGACGGGTCCTCGATTCGATGCTGAGCGAGCACCAATGTGAAGGTTGGTTGGAAGGCTATCTGCTGACCGGCCGGCACGGTCTGTTCAACAGCTATGAGGCATTTATTCGCATCGTCGACTCGATGTTCAGCCAGCACGCCAAGTGGCTGAAGGTAACGCTGGAACTGCCATGGCGCCGCAAGATCGCATCGTTGAACTATCTGCTGGCCTCCCACGTCTGGCAGCAGGATCACAACGGATTCACCCACCAGGACCCCGGATTCCTCGACCACGTGATCAATAAGAAGGCCGATATCGTGCGCGTCTACCTGCCGCCGGACGCCAATTGTCTGCTTTCAGTCTTCGACCACTGCCTGCGCAGCCGGCATTACGTCAACGTAGTGGTTGCCGGCAAACACGCCCTACCGCAGTGGCTGACCATGGACGCCGCAGTGGTGCATTGCACGGAAGGAATTGGCATCTGGCAATGGGCCAGCAATGACCAGGATGGAGAGCCGGACGTAGTGATGGCTTGTTGCGGAGACACGCCCACGCTGGAGATTCTGGCCGCCGTTTCCATTCTGCGCGAGCATCTCCCCAACCTGAAGATCCGGGTGGTGAATGTAGTCGATCTGATGAAGCTGCAGTCGAGCACCGAGCACCCGCACGGCCTGTGCGATACGGACTACGATTCGCTCTTCACCAAAGATAAGCACATCATCTTTGGCTTCCACGGGTACCCCTGGCTGGTCCACCGCTTGACCTACCGCCGGACCAACCGCAACCTGCACGTGCGTGGCTACAAGGAAGAAGGCACCATCACCACGGCCTTCGATATGAGGGTGCAAAATGATCTCGACCGGTTCCACCTGGTGCAGGACGTGGTCGATCGGCTACCGCATCTCGGATCCAAGGGGGCCTATCTGAAGCAGACCATGCAGGACAAGCTCATCGAGCACAAGGTTTATATCGATAAGCACGGCGAAGACCTGCCGGAAATCCGCAACTGGAAATGGAGCGCTCCTAAATGAATGCCCAACGGTTGATCAACACTGCGCAGGCGCTGGTGGCCGATGACAAAGGCCTGCTGGCGATGGATGAGAGTACTCCAACCTGCAACCAACGATTCGCCAAGTTAGGAATCCCGCAGACGGAGGCGATGCGCCGAACTTACCGGGAGCTGATCGCGACAACTCCAGGTCTCAGTGAGTCCATTAGCGGCGCGATCCTCTACGACGAAACCATCCGCCAGCGAGAGAAGGATGGCACTCCCTTCGCAAGTTCCCTCGCCGGCGCGGGTATCATTCCCGGCATCAAAGTCGATACGGGGGCGAAGAGCCTGGCGGGTCATCCCGGAGAGAAAATCACCGAGGGTCTGGACGGATTGCGCGACCGCCTGGTTGAATACTCGCAAATGGGAGCGCGCTTTGCGAAGTGGCGCGCCGTGATCGCCATCGGCGAAGGCCTTCCCACCCGAGGATGCATCGAGGCCAACGCCAACGCATTGGCCCGCTACGCCGCGCTCTGTCAGGAAGCCGGACTGGTCCCTGTCATCGAGCCGGAAACCCTGATGGAAGGCGCGCACACGCTGGAGCGATGCAGCGAAGTGACGGAGGAAGTCCTGCGAACGGTCTTCAACCAGCTCTATAAACAAGGAGTAATGCTGGAAGGCGTGATCCTGAAACCCAATATGGTGCTTCCAGGATCGACTTGTCCCAAGCAGGAAACGGTGGAAGAGGTCGCCGACGCCACGGTCCACTGCCTCTTGCGATCGGTTCCCGCTGCCGTTCCGGGAATTGCGTTCCTGTCGGGCGGTCAATCGGCGGACCTCGCTTCGGCCCGTCTGAATGCCATGAATGTACGGTTCGAGTCGCGATTGCCCTGGGCGGTGGCATTTTCGTTTGCCCGCGCCATCCAGCAACCCGCGTTGGAGATTTGGCAGGGCCAAGAGGCCAACGTGGTAGAGGCACAGCGAGCTTTGCGTCATCGAGCTCAGTGCAACCGGGCCGCCCGCCGCGGGGAATATTCCGCCGGCATGGAAGATTATCTGCACGCGAAGCATATGGGGGCTCTCGGCCAATGATTGAGGAAGCCCATAGTTCCCACCAGCACGGAACGCCGGCTCGCGAGAGCGTTCATCATGAGCCGGATCCCTACTGGAAACGCGCGCACCGCGATTGGCGTGTCTGGGTCGGACTGTTCCTTATGTTCGCGGCCATCACGATCTATGTCATGAGCGATAACTTATCGTTCTTTCCCTTTGGACAACCCCGGCAATCGCAGTCGGACGCCAGCAGCAAATAGCGGAACCTATGAGTCAAACACCGCTGTATCCTCTGCAGTTCGAACCGATCTATCAGTACCGCCTCTGGGGCGGCCGGCGACTGGCAGACTTGCTCGCCGCACCTTTGCCAGGCGATGGCCCAATCGGGGAAGCATGGGTGCTGAGCGACCGCGAGGACCATCCGAGCCGCGTCTCGCATGGACCGCTGAAAGGACGGACAATCGGTGAATTGCTGGACCAGTTTCCCGGGCAAATGCTGGGTAGGCTGGCGCCACGTTTTCGCCGGTTTCCGATACTTCTGAAGTTCCTGGACGCACGCGAAATGCTCTCCGTCCAAGTGCACCCCTCTGATGCGCACAAGGACCTGCTGCCGAAGGGTGAAAGCGGAAAAACCGAAGCATGGGTCGTTCTGGAGGCGGGGGCAAAGAGCCGGATTTATGCCGGCCTGAAGCCAGGCACCACGGCGGAGGATCTTCGCCAGGCGCTTAGCAACGGGTCGGTGGCGGAACATCTCGCGTGCTTCACTCCCAAGCCCGGTGACGGCGTTTTCCTGCCGGCTGGAACGGTCCACACTTTGGGAGGCGGCGTCGTAGTGTTTGAGGTGCAGCAGAACAGTGACGTTACCTTCCGCCTGTACGACTGGGGCCATGTTGACGCCAAGACAGGCCAGCCGCGGCCGCTCCAAGTCGAGCAGGCCCTGGCCTGCATCGATTTTGCGGCGCACGCGGCTGGCCCGGTGGCGCCCGTGGTGGAGGAGACTACGCCGGTAAGGCGCGAGAGCCTGTTTCAATGCGAGCATTTCGGGTTGTGCCGCCTGACCGGGCAATCGCCGTTTACCGTCGGGGCCGCGGACTTGGCGCGCGTGCTGGTCTCGATCGAGGGAAGTGGGCAGATCGAGCACGAAGGTGCCGTGTATGCCGTCGGGAAAGGCGATGTGTGGCTCTTGCCGGCGGTGGTTGGAGCGTGCGCCTTTCAGCCGCGCGGTCGAGCGACCTTGCTGGAAATTGAGTTACCGGTGGCAGGCCAGTGAAAAAGCTCATTGTGTACGATCTCGATGGCACCCTTGCCGAGAGCAAATCGTCTCTTGACGCCGCAATGGCGGCGCTGTTGCACGACCTTCTTGGCGTAGCCAAAGTGGCCGTCATTTCGGGAGGCGGCTGGCCGCAGTTTGAAAAGCAACTGCTTTCCAATCTGCCCCATGACGAACGGCTGGTGAACCTATCGCTGCTTCCCACCTGCGGAACAAAGTTCTTCCAATACACAGGCGACTGGACGCTTCTCTACTCAGAAGATCTCACCGCGAGTGAAAAAGAGAAAATCACCAGTTCTCTGGAGAAGGCGGTTGAAGTAACCGGCTTCAAACCTGAAAAGGTCTGGGGCGAGGTCATCGAAGATCGGGGCAGCCAGATCACGTTTTCCGCTCTAGGCCAGGAGGCGCCCTTAGGCGAAAAAGACAAGTGGGACCCCGACTTCGCCAAGCGGAAAAAGATCAAGGCGATCCTGGACACTTCGATCCCCGAGTTCTCTGTCCGCATGGGTGGCGCGACATCCATCGATGTCACCAAACCCGGCATTGACAAGGCCTACGGGATCGGAAAGCTGCGCGACATACTCGGCATTTCATTGAAAGAGATGGTTTACATAGGCGATGCTCTGTTCCCAGGCGGTAATGACTATCCGGCCGAGGAAGCCGGTGTAGTATGTGTCCCGGTTCGTGGTCCTCAGGAAACGAATCCGGTTACTCAGGCAATCATCGCCTGTCTGGGGAGCTTATGAGTGAATTCAAGTTGCAGCGCCTGGGGACGGTGATGGAGCCGGAGCCGGGTAATCCGCAGGAGGTCGAAGGCGTCCTGAATCCCGCCGCCGTTCGTGGCCCGGATGGCGATCTCTATCTCTTTCCGCGGCTGGTCGCGCAGGGGAACTACTCGCGTATCGGCATCGCCAAAGTGCGCTTCAATCACGCTGGCGATCCCACAGGCGTGGATCGGCTCGGCATAGCGCTTGAGCCGGAAGCCGACTATGAGCGGCGGCCCGGCGGTGGCGGCGGCTGCGAGGATCCGCGTATCGCGTTCGTGCAACCGCTGCAGCGTTATCTGATGACTTACACGGCGTTCTCGATCCAAGGTCCGCGGATTGCCTTTGCGCTATCGGTCGACCTGTTCCACTGGCAGCGCCTGGGGCTCGCCACTTATGGCCGATATCACGGGGTCGAAATGGCCGGCGTGGATGACAAAGACGCCAGCCTCTTTCCAGTCGCCATTCGCAATCCATCCGGACGACCGGAGCTCGCCATGCTGCACCGGCCGCTTTTTCCCGGCACGCGTCCCGAGGAAACCGTCCGGCACGCCGCAACCCGTAACGTGGACCTCGATCGCGAGAGCATCTGGATTTCCTACTGCCGCATGCCTCTGGATGGCCATGAACCATCGTCTCGTCTCGGCCCATTTGCCTGTCATCACCGGCTGGCGACTCCCGTGGCGCCATGGGAGCGTCTCAAAATCGGCGGCGGTACTCCGCCCATCCTGACCCGGCACGGCTGGCTGATCGTTTATCACGGCGTGAGCGAAGCGCTGAAGCCCAGCCATGACGGACACCACTTTTGCTACTCCGCCGGGGTGATGGTGCTCTCGGACGAGCATCCGCGCCTGATCCGCTATCGTTCCGCGGAGCCGGTGTTGACTCCGGTGCTGCCGGAAGAACTCCATGGGGCCGTCGACAACGTCGTTTTCCCCACCGGCATCGACCGGCGCGACGATCTTGGCACGCCCGATCGCTTCGACGTCTACTACGGGATGGCCGACAACCGCATCGGCGTAGCGCGCCTCGACCTGCCGGATTTCCTGCCGCCGCAAGGAGGCGCCGATCCGCCGGAAGGAAAGGTGTAGGGCACGTATGGAGAACAAACCCAATTCCTCGAACCTTGGCGTGGTGGTTGCGGTGCGCGGCAGCGTCGTCGACATTCGGTTCGACGCACACTTGCCGCCTGTCTACTCGGTGCTGCACGCCCGGGAAGGGAAAATTATCATCGAAGTCTTAGCGCAACTCGATGCGCATCGCGTCCGCGGAATCGCCTTGACCCCCACCGAAGGCCTGGCCCGCGGTAACCCCGTGGAAGATACCGGCGGGCAGTTGAAGGCGCCGGTCGGCAAAGGGATTCTTTCGCGAATGTTCGACGTTTTCGGGAACGCCATCGACCGCCTGCCGGCGCCGGCCGGCGTCCAATGGCGCAACGTCCATCGAGCTCCGCCGCCGTTAACCCGGCGTTCCACCAAGTCCGAGATCTTCGAAACGGGGATCAAGGCCATCGATGTGCTGGTGCCGCTCGAGCGTGGCGGCAAAGCCGGTCTGTTTGGCGGGGCGGGCGTGGGCAAAACGGTCTTGCTCACCGAGATGATCCACAACATGATCGAGCACCAGAACGGCGTCAGCATTTTTTGCGGAATCGGCGAAAGATGCCGTGAGGGCGAGGAACTCTACAGCGACATGAAGGCGGCGGGCGTACTGCCGAACATGGTGATGGTGTTCGGGCAGATGAACGAACCGCCGGGAAGCCGCTTCCGCGTGGGCCACGCCGCCCTGACCATGGCCGAGTATTTCCGGGACGACGAGCATCGCGATG
>Ga0182018_10000279_pt1 | contig 67952 bp, 71 predicted proteins | sample 812P2MmetaG_FD_120490 | JGI IMG/M metagenome (GOLD analysis project Ga0182018, IMG submission 120490) | Permafrost microbial communities from Stordalen Mire, Sweden - 812P2M metaG | ecosystem: Environmental > Terrestrial > Soil > Wetlands > Permafrost | place: Sweden: Stordalen | collected... | reverse complement strand
CGACCGTCGCCGAGGAAGACGCGCAGATACGGCGACTGGTGGTTGGCGATGACGAGGTCGGGGTTGCCGTCGTTGTTCATGTCGGCGACGGCGATGTCGTTGGGGAGATGGCCGGCGGGGAAGGGGGAGCCGGGCGCGGGATGAAATGCGCCGCGGCCGTCTCCCAGGAGCACGGTGATAGTGCCGTCGTCCGCATGGTCGGAGCCGGCATTGGCGACGATGAGGTCGGGGTTATGGTCGTGGTTAACGTCGGCTACAGCGATCCAGCGAGGGCTGTGACCGGTGGGGATGGTGAGCTGGCGGAAGCGGGGAGTTTGCGCGTTGAGAGCGGCACAGAGGGAAGCGAAGGCGATGAGAAGGGCAGGACGCATGCAATGGTCCGTTGGAGACGCACATGGAGGGTAGCGGATTGCGGGTAGCTGTGCCAATGGTAGGAAGGAGGCTTTTACAATCCGGAGCTTGCCGGGATCGATGACAATGGGGCGGTTGAGGAGGTGTGTGATGGGGGACGGTTCGGCGAATGGTTCAGTCGGGGAAACTGCAAAAAGAATTCACTGGATTCGGATACTGATTGGTGGATTCTTGGCGGAAGCGTTGCTGATTCTGATCGTGATTCCGATCAACATGAAGTTCGGCCAGCATCCGTTGCTATATGTAGCGCCCGTGGGATCGCTGGTGACGTGTTTTCTGTTCGGATGGTGGGTTGGCGGCCGGGTCGAGTCACGGTTTGTCCTGCACGGCGTCCTGGTGGGATTGGTTGCGATGCTGATCTATATCGCGCTGACACGGGCGCAGCCGGAGCAGTTGGCGTATGTGCTGGCGCACGTACTGAAGTTATTGGGCGGAGCAGCGGGTGGGCTGGTGGCGGGACGGCGGAAATCTGCCGCGTAACGCGACTAGTTGCTTGTCGCAGAGACTTCGTTACCGATCGGAATTTCGCAAACCCACGTCTCAACAGCGAGACGTGGGGCAGCCATTTTCGTGGCGGTGCTAACGAAATCCCTGGGACAGGCCGCCAGCGTAATCGGACTAGCGTAAGGCAACTATCTGAGGACTTCGTCGAGGAAGCGGCTTAGCGTGTCGGCGAAGGTCGATTCGGGTGAAGCGCGGAGGCCGTAATACTGCTTCGGGTAGGGAGCGGCTTCGAAGAGGGCGCGGGTGCGGGACGTATCGCCATGGATGTCGAGGAAGAGGAGCGGGGTGTGGGAGTGGGCGAGGTCGGGGATGGGGTCGAGTTTGTCGTTTTGGAACAGCCACAGTGGCAAAATGCGGGCTCGGGCGTCAGCGGCGAAGATCTGACGGGCGGACGGGTTGGGGTCTTCGAGGATGGCTGCGGCGGGGGCGAATTGGGCGGCGAAATGGGCAGCAAAATTGGCTCCTGCACCGTCGCCGAAGACGATGAGATCGCGTGGGGGGATGTGGCGGGTGTCGGTGAGGTACGTCCAGGCGGCGATGGAGTCTTCAGTCGCGAGGCGTTCGGTAGGATGGGCGCCGGCGGAGTGGCCGAATCCGCGGTAGTCGAAGGCGAAAACGTTGATGCCGAGCCCGTGGAGGGTCAGGAGCGCGGGGACACAGTCGGAGAGGGAGCCGCGGGCGCCGTGGAGATAGAGGACCGTGGCTGTTACGTATTTCGATCCTGGTTTCGCGGGGACCCACCAGCCGTTGAGTTGGGGTAACCCCGCGTCTGTAACGTCAAAACGGACTTCTTCATAGGCCATGCCAGCTGAAGCGGGGGTTGAGGTAATGGCGCGGGAGGGGTGGAAGAGCATCTGCCATTGGCCCTGATAGAACAGCAGGCAGAGGGCGGCGTATCCGCAGAGTGCGGCGGCGAGGAGGGTGAGGGCGAGGGCGGTGAGGAGCCAGCGTGGGCTGATGGTGGGCGGTGGCTCTGCAGAGCTGCCGGTTTTCTCTGTGGCTTCGGGAGCGCGCTTCGGCATTGCGTCAACCGAATGCGAGCTCGTCGGGGGATTCGAGGGGGGTTCCGCAAAGGCGGCAGATAACGGACGAGCAGTCTCCGCAGACGAGAGGGTCGTCGACCGAGCGGGCGCACACGGGGCACCAGAGTTTGATGGTTTGCGGGGCCGGGGGATCCTGGGGCTCCGATGAGGGATGAGCCATTCTGAGTCTGAGGTTAGCACTGACAGGCGAGCGAGCGTTTAGCGGAAGGCGTTTAGCAAGAAGCGCTTAGCGAAAGGCGTTTAGCGAAGGGCGTTTAGCAAAAGATTTTCAGCGAAAAGCTCTTACGAAAATCGAACGACCAAATGGATAAGTCACGCCCAAGCTGATCGGGAGCCTCATTAACCGACTCGCCATGCTTTTTGCACAGGGGAGCGAGGGCCTGGAGGGGGAGCCGGGCACGCGGTTGAGCAATTGAGGGGGCAGGAATTAACAGCGAAGGCACGTGCCAATCTTTGTTCGGGGCTGTAAGAAAGGAGGTCAATTTGGACGCAGGAGGTTGTTTACTATGCATTAAAGGGCGAGAGTGGGCTTGATTGGAAGCTCTTTGATCGCCCGAAAGCGGGAGGAAGAGAAAGTTATGGCAACAGCAGGCCTGAAGCGGATGATGCTGTGGGGTGACCTCGAGGGTCGCGATCTGGAAGGGCACTGGCTGCTCGGGCGTCTGGCGCGGCCGCTGGGACGGACGGCATGGTTCGAGGCGATGGGAGCGGACGGAATGCCGCTGATGCTGAGCATCACGGAGGCTCTCAACGATGAGGACGAGCTGCTGGCGCGGCTGGCAGCAGCGGCGGAGATCCAGCACCCGAATGTGGTGGCGATCCGCGAGGCAGGGATCTCGCGTCTGGACGACATGCCGGTGGTGGTCGCGGCGATGGAAATGACGGAGGAGAATCTGGCCGATGTGCTGCGCGAGCGGACACTGAGCGCGGCGGAGGGGCGACAGGTTCTGGATGCGGTGCTGGCGGCATTGACGGCGATGCATGCGCGAGGGCTGGTACACCGGCACATGGACGCGGCGAGCATCCTCGCGATGGACGAGACGATCAAGGTGCGGAGCGACTGCGTGCAGATCGGCGGCTCGGGGTTTGGCGTGGCGGCTGCGGACGATGTGCGTTGCGCGGCGCGGATGGTGACCCAGGCGGTGACGGGTTTCTTCCCGAAAGGAGAGAACGACCCGGTGTTGCAGCTGCTGCCGGAGCCGATGGCGCGGGCGGTGCGGCGGGCGCTGACGGGGAACGCGGGCGCAACGGAAGTGGCGGCGCTGGCGGGGACTCGTCTGGAACTGATGCGGGATATTGTGAGGGATCTGACCCGCATCGAGCCGCTTTCAAAGACGCTGCTGAAAGTGGCCGGAGCTTCGGAGGGGGTGGGGGCGAAGGAGAAGACTGCTGTCGAGGAGCCGGCGGGGCAGCGCGAATCGATTGGGGGGGCCAAGCGAATCGCGAAGAAGAAAGAGTCCAAAGAGAGTGGCTCGTTGCCGCGGATGCTGCCGATGAGGCGTGCGGATGTTCGCGCGCAGGCGGCGTTGTTTGCGGAGCCGTTCATGCTGCCCAACGGGCGGCAGCAGGGAGACGGTGCGTGGGCGATGGAGGGCGAGAACCCCGAAGAGGCGCGGTGGCCGGGCGCGCCCTATGTGATTGCCGCGGTAATCGCGGTGTTGCTGGTGACGGTGTTCACGTTGTATGGCATGATGCGTCTGGAGTCTTCCGGGAGACGAACGGCCGCGCCTGCGACGGCGCCGGCTGTCGTCGTGGTGTCGCAGGACACGAAGGGTGCGACCGTGAGAGGCGCGGCGGCGAGTTCGATAGCCAGTGCTGCGGCCAGCGCAAGGGGCGAAGGATGGCGAGTGATCGCCTACACCTTCGATCTTGAGGAACAGGCGCAGCAACAGGCGAAGGCGCTCGCAGAGCGTTATCCGCAACTGGAGCCTCATGTGTTTGCGCTGAAGGGAGCCGCGCCCTGGATGGTCACGCTGGGTGGTACGATGGGCAGGGCCGAGGCCCTGCTCCTGCGCGATGAGGCGGTTTCACTGGGATTGCCGGGCGACACGTACGCGCAGAATTTCCGCTGAGTCAAGTTGCGCCATCTCCATATACCACATTTTTTCTATTGCGCCCATCGGCGCAACCACAGTAGGATTGCCAGAAATATTCCCCGGCTGGGCAGCTTAAGTCGGCCAGTTTTACGGTGTTATGCTCGGGCGGGCATTGATCTCTGATTCCCCTCGGGGTCAGCGGAGACGGCGTGGACGGCAGGACTTCGGTACTGATCATCGATGACGATCCCACGCATCTGCGGATCTATGGATGGATCATCGACGCAGCGGGGTATGACGCGTTGCCGGCGCTGGTGACGGCGGACCGGATCGATTTTCCGCAGGGACGGGTCGACGTGGTGGTGATGGATTATCGGTTGACGGGACAAGTGACAGCGGTCGAGGCTGCCGAGGAGGCGAAGCAGCGGTATCCGGACGCGCCGATCATTGTGCTGTCGGATGTGTACGACCTGCCTGCGGACATCGAGCCTTATACGCGGGTGTTTGTGAGGAAGGGAGAGCCGGCGAAGCTGGTGGCCACCCTGGCGCAATTCTCGAAAAAGACGGCGATCTTACCGGGCAGCGTCGCGTAGCTTTTCTCGGATTGGCTTTTCGATACAACCCAATAAAAACTTGTATGCATCAGAAAACCGCGCTGCGGCTCATCTCGCCGGTTTTGCCGGAGATCGAGCTTGCTGCGACTTTGAATTCCGACTTTGAATTCCGTGGGCGATCCTGTGACGTCCGCACTCTGGAGTATGCGAGAACCTGGAAAGAGGGTTCGAAGCGATGCGGCGTGAAGGAAGCGGGCACGACTGAGATGGCGGTGAGGCGGCAAATGCGGGCGCGATGGGACCGGTGGCGTTCAGTGCCGGCGCTCGTGTCCTTGCTGCTGGCGGGGCTCGTGGCAGCGCACGCGGCAATGCCGCCGCAGGAAGCCAGGGCGCAGAAGCCATCGCGCGACGATGTGCAGGCGGCGTATCTCTACAACTTCGGAAAATTTGTGCGCTGGCCGGAGAACGCGGGCCATGGTCCGATCCAGGTTTGCGTCGCAGGGGAAGATTCATTCGGGCAGACGATTGGGCGGCTAACGGCGGGGGAGCAGATCGACGGGCGGGCGCTCCAGGTTCGCAGTTTGGACCGGCCGGAAGCAGAGGTGGGATGTGCGATTTTGTTCGTCGGCACGTCGGAGCACGGACGTGAGGACAGCTTTCTTGCGGCGGCGGCGGGCAAGCCGATTCTGACGGTTGGGGATGGGCCGGATTTCCTGACGCGCGGGGGTATGATCCAGTTCTTTCAGGTTGAGGATCACGTCCGCTTTTCGGTGAATCTGGATGCGGCCAACCGGAATGGTGTGGGGCTGAGCTCGGAGCTGCTGAAGGTCGCGGTGAGCGTAAAGGGCAAACCGCAGGGCGGAGGGGCGCGATGAAGCCAGGCTCCTCCTCGATCTCGGCGAAGCTGATGTGGATGAACGTGGTGGTAAGCGCGACGGTGCTGGCGCTGGCGGTGATTGCGTTTTTCTTCTACGACCTGATTTCGTTCCGGCAGAACCTGATTCGGAATCTGGAGACGTCTGCGGAGATTGTGGGGACGAACAGCGTGTCCGCGCTGACGTTTGACGATCCGCAGAGCGCGGCAGCGACGCTGCAGGCGCTGCGCACTTCACCCGATGTGGTGTCGGCGACGCTGGTAACGAATGACGGCACGACGTTCGCGGAATACCTGCGGACGGAGAGCGCGCGGCCGACGCCGGTGCGGGCGCTCGCGGAGGGGAAGAACGACGAAGACTGGGTGACGGGCAGGCAGGTGCTGCTGGCGCACCGCGTCATTTTCCAAGGCAAGGCGGTGGGCACGGTGTATATCGCGGCCGAGCTGACGGAGACGGGGCGGCGGGCGCGGCAGTATCTGCTGATTGCGTGCGGAGTTCTGCTGATCTGCATGGCGGCGGGCCTGCTGATCAGCTCGACAGCGCGGAGGCTGGTGGCGCGGCCGATGGTGGCGCTGGCGGAGACGGCGCGCAGGGTTTCACGAGAGCGGGATTACTCGGTGCGCGCGGCGCCGCATCCGGACAAGGACGAGATTTCGGTGCTGATCGAGGCGTTCAACGAGATGCTGGTGCAGATCCAGAGCCGGGATACGGCGCTGAACCGCGCGCGCGATCAGCTGGAGGCACGTGTGCAGGAGCGCACGGCGGCGCTGCGTGCGGCAAATCGCGAGCTGGAAGCGTTTTCGTATACGGTCGCCCATGATCTGCGCGGGCCTCTCGATGCGGTGCAAGGGATGGTCTATATTCTCGAGAGCCTCGAGCGGGAGGAACAGGAGGGCGAGCGCCGGGAGATTCTGGAGCAGCTGCGGCAGGCCACCCGCAACATGGCCGGGCTGATCGATGATCTGCTGAACCTGTCGCGGGCGAGCACAGTCGCACTCAGGAAGGCGCCGGTGAACCTGAGCGAGATGGTGTGGCAGACTGCCGAGGAGCTGAGACGTGGGGATCCGGAACGGCGGGTGGAGTTCAAAATTGCGCGTCTGCCGGAGGTTGAGGCAGATGGGGGGTTGATCCGGGTGGCGCTCGACAACCTGATCCGCAACGCGTGGAAATACACCTCGCGCCATGACCAGGCATGCATCGAGTTCGGAGCAATGCGAGTGCGGGACGAGACGGTGTACTACGTGAAGGACGATGGAGCGGGGTTCGATCCGAAACTGAACGATCAGCTGTTCCAGCCATTCCATCGGTTGCACAGCCGGAGCGAATTTCCCGGAACGGGAATTGGGCTGGCGACGGTGGCGCGCATCCTGGCGCGGCACGGTGGGCGAATCTGGGCGGAAGGCGCGATAGAGAAAGGTGCGACCTTCTGGTTCACGCTGAAGAGCGAGGTATCGGCGGTCGCGTGAGGGGAGAGGCGCGCTCGCGCCGGGGACTTCTCGCTGGGTCGGGGGGAGAGATCCTGAGAATTCTCTAATCCTATTGTCTTCTTTTGGGGCATCCGCTCGCTCTTCGGGTGGGTGCGATGCCTCCTGAACCGGATAACAAGCCGCAGCTAGGGACAACTGCGACGGCGCCGCAGCCAACCGCAGGCGCTGGGGGAGCTGCGGCGGCGCGTGCGCCCGCGCTCGGAGCTGTCGGGGCGGGTGCGGTGCAGGCTGCCGGGCCAGCAGCTGCCGGGGCGCTCGTGGTACACAGCGACGGAGTCGAAGATCCGCCGCCGGAGGAGCCTGATACGCGCCTGGACCGGCTGCCGATGCGGCTGGACGCGTTGGTCAAGGTCCATTCGTTCCGGGTGCAGGACCTGCTGTCGATGGAAAAAGGAACGATTGTGGAGACAGTGCACGAGCATACCCAGGATGTTCCGGTGCGCTCGGGAAGCGCATTGTTGGTGTGGGCGGAGTTCGAGGTGCTGGATCAGAGGCTGGCGGTCCGGATTACACGGCTCTCCTAAGACGAGAAGGTTGCGCCGTGGGTCCTCCTGGTGATGGATGGTTCTGAACGGGGGCGGAGGATGGGTGGCTTCGTAACGGCCCGCAAGGGATCGGCAGTTCGTAACGGTTCGCAAATGACGGAATTAGCTGCGCAGGAAGTGGGGCGGAGCGCGGGGGACCGACGGATGGGAGGATCGAGGAACACGATGGGGATGATACTGAATCCGGTTTTTGAGGGAAGCACGCCACTGCCGCGCTACAGCTGGACGATGCGGATGGGCTTGTGGCTGCGGAGGCTGATGAGTCTGCCGACCGCCGGCGAGATGCCGATCCGGCTCGAGGGCAGGCTGAGTCTGGGGCCGAAGAAGTCGCTGGTGCTGGTGAACTGCCGCGGTAAGAGCGTACTGCTGGCCCTGGGAACGGAAAGCATTACGCCGATTATGGAAGTACCGCCGCACCGGCGGCGGAGAAGGGATTCCGCGCAGTGAACGCGTTGTTCCTGGCCGCAGTGAAGGCCCGGAGCGGGCTGCCGGGGCTCGATCTGTCGGGGCATATCGGCAACAACAACTCGATCCCCTGGACGATTGTCTTCACCCTGACGCTGCTGACGCTGTTGCCGGCGATCCTGCTGGCGATGACGCCGATGGTGCGGCTGCTGGTGGTCTTTCACTTTCTGCGCCAGGCGCTGGGCACGCAGACCGCGCCGTCGAACCAGGTGCTGATGGGGCTGGGCCTGATGATGACCTGGTTCCTGATGCAGCCGGTTCTGGTGCAGGTGGACCAGCAGGCGGTGGAACCGTTTCGGGCGGGGCAGATCTCAGGGTGGGATGCGATCGACCGGGGATCGGAGCCGGTGAAGACCTACATGCTGCGCTACGCGCGCGAGAAGGATCTGGCGCTGTTTGTCTCGGCGTCGATGACGGAGCGGCCGGCGAAGCCTGGCGACCTGCCCATCCGGGTGGTGGTGCCGGCCTACATCCTGAGCGAGCTGAAGGCGGGATTCGAGATCGGCGCGGTGCTGTTTCTGCCCTTCCTGCTGGTGGACATGGTGGTGGCCTCGATTACGACTTCGATCGGGATGTTCCAGCTGCCGCCGGTGGTGATCTCGACGCCGCTGAAGATTCTGCTTTTCGTGATGGTGGACGGCTGGAACCTGCTGGCCAGCTCGCTGCTGAAGAGCTTTTAACCTGGCCATCAACCTGGGCGCACGGGCGCCGGGAAGAGATGGGACGGAAATGTTCAGGAAAGGAACGCGATGGGACCGGATGCGGTAGCGGAGCTCATGCGCAATCTGCTGCGGGAGGCGTTGATCCTGGGAGCGCCGGTGCTCGCGGCGGCCTGCATCACGAGCTTCCTGATCAGCCTGTTGCAGACGCTGACGTCGTTGCAGGACCAGACCATCTCGACGGTGCCGCGGCTGCTGATTGTGGTGGGGCTGCTGATGGCGGCGCTGCCCTGGTTCCTGGGCCGGCTGATGAGCTACACCCTTTCGCTGTTCTCGGATTTCCATCGCTTTCTGGGGGCGGGATGAAGTTGGGCAACGCGAACTGGGAGGGAACCCTCGAGGCCATGACGCTGGTGATGGTGCGGATCAGTGGACTGATGGTCTTTGCTCCGGTGTTCTCCTCGGCGGCGATCCCGGTGCGGGTGAAGGCGGCTTTTGTGCTGGCCGTGTCGTTTCTGGTGGCGCCGGTGGTTGCGGCTTTTCCGCGCGCGCACGCGGAGCTGGGGATGCTGCCGGTCCTCGGAGAGCTGAGCGTGGGACTGGTTCTCGGCATGACGCTGTCGCTCCTGTTCGCGGCGCTTGATTTTGCCGGGCAGGTGATGGGATTTCAGTTCAGCTTCTCTCTGGTGAACCTGATGGATCCGAATGCTCCGGTGCAGACTCCGCTGCTGGGGCAGATGTTCGGGCTGCTGGGAACGCTGGTGGTGGTGGGCGCGGGACTGGACCGCACGCTGCTGGCCGCTCTTTTGCGGACCTTCGCAGCAGCGCCGGTGGGGACGGTGACCCTCGATCCGCATGCCGGTCTGGCGATTGTCACGATGGCGGGCGGAATTTTTGCGGCGGCGCTGCAGCTGTCGGCTCCCGTAATCGGGGCGACGCTGCTGGCGGAGCTGGCGGTAGCGCTGGCCGGAAAGCTCTCGCCGCAGCTGCCGGTGATGGCGATGACCGTGCCGCTGAAGACCCTGGTGGGCTTCGGCGTTCTGATTGGGTCGCTGGCGCTGTGGCCGCACTGGATCGAGGCGCGCTTCGCGGCGCTGCTCGACGACGCGGGACGGCTTTTGGCGACTGCGGCGGGAGCGGCTTAATCCATGCCTGGCGACCGGACAGAGAAGGCGAGTCCACGGCAGCGGCAGAAGGCAGCCGAGCACGGCGATCGAGCGCGCAGCCGCGATCTGATGTCGGGTGCAGCCATGCTGGCGGGAACCTTCGCGCTGGGCAGCGTAGCCGGGAAATGCGTCGAGGGGTGGGCCGGGGCGTATCGTGCGTTTCTGGCCATCGGACAGCCGGCACTATGGGATCGCTCGACAGCGGCAGAGACGGTATTGGCGATGCGCGGGATCGTGCTGCGGACGCTCGAACCGGTGGGCATCGTCTTCCTCGCATCGCTGGCGGCGGCGGTGGCGGCCGGGGTGATGCAGGGCGGGGGCTGGAGTCTGAATTTCGAGGCGTTGTCGCCCAAGCCGGAGCGGCTCAGTCCTGCGGAGAACGCCAAAAATGTCTTTTCGCTGCGCGGCGCGGTGCGGCTAGGTAAGTCGCTGGTGCCGGTGGTGCTGCTGGGCTTCTTCGCGGTTCGCGCCATCGAGGCGCAGACCGAGATTCCGCCCATGAGCATGGAGCGGTATCCGGACGTATTTGCCGAGATGTACAACCTGCTGCTCGACGGGGCGTGGATTTTCCTCGGCTGGGCGGGCATCGACTACGTGATGGAGTGGCGAAGCCGGGAGAGCCGCCTGCGCATGTCGAAGCAGGACATGCGCGACGAGTACCGGGAGATGGAGGGGAGTCCGCAGGTGAAGTCTAGGATACGCGGACTGCGCCGGCAGATGCGGAGGCGCCAGCTGAAGGCGGATATCGGGCGGGCTTCGGTGGTGGTGACGAACCCGACGCACTACGCCGTGGCGCTGACCTTCAATTTCGAGACGATGGAACCGCCGCGTGTGCTGGCCAAGGGCAGGGATTTGCTGGCGGCGCAGATTCGGGAAGAGGCGCAGTGGGCGGGCGTGCCGATTGTCGAGAATCCGCCGCTGGCGCGATCGCTCTACCGCCAGGTGGAGCAGGGTCAGACGATTCCTTATGAACTGTACGCGGCGGTGGCGGCGATTCTGGCATGGCTCTACCGGCGCGAGGTCGAGGAGCGCGTGCGGCGAGAACGGGCCGACGCCCAGGCCCGCGCAAAGAAAAACCACGGTGGCGGCCCGAGAGAGGCGCGATGAGGAGGGGACGATGATGACAGGACGGAGGGCTATGCGATGAGTGCAGGAGCGATGACCCTGGGGACAGCCGCACCGGGCGGAGGTATGAGAGCGCTGCGCAATCTGGTGTTGCCGGTGGCTGCGATCAGCGTTCTGTTCGTGATGGTGGTGCCGGTTCCGGCCTTCGTCATGGACATGCTGCTGGCCTGTTCGATGGCGGCCTCGATCCTGGTGTTTCTGTCGGCGGTGCAGCTTAGGCGGGCGGTGGACTTCTCGGTGTTTCCAACGCTGTTGCTGCTGCTGACGCTGTTTCGTCTGTCGCTGAATATTGCGTCGAGCCGGCGCATTCTCCTGCATGGCAACGAAGGAACGTCGGCGGCGGGCAAGGTGATCGAGGCGTTCGGGCAGTTTGTGGTGGGCGGCAATTACGTCGTCGGGTTTGTGTTGTTCCTGGCGCTGATCGCGATCCAGTTCTTAGTGGTGAGCCACGGCGCCGTGCGCACCGCCGAGGTGACGGCGCGCTTCACGCTCGACGCGCTGCCGGGCAAGCAGATGGCCATCGATGCGGACATGAACGCGGGACTGATCGATGAGTCGACGGCGAGAAAGCGGCGGCAGGCGATCGCGCAGGAGGCCGAGTTTTACGGGGCGATGGACGGGGCTGCACGCTTCAACCAGCGCGACTCGCTGGCCACGATTCTGATTACCGCCATCAATATCGTGGCCGGGCTGCTGATCGGGACGCTGCAGCAGGGAGTTGACCTGGGCGAAGCGGTGCGCACCTACACGATTCTGACGGTGGGCGACGGACTGGTGACGATGATTCCTTCTCTGCTGGTCTCGGTCGCGGGCGGAATGGTGCTGACGCGGGCCTCGTCGGCCGGACAGCTGACGACAGAGCTGGGAGCGCAGTTGCTGGGGAATGGATCGACGCTTTATGTGGCGAGCGGAGTGCTGGGGGCGTTGTGTCTGATTCCCGGTTTGCCCAAGCTCGCGTTTCTGCTGCCGGCCGTGGCGCTGGGATACGCGGGGACGCGCGTGGTGAAACGCCAGGCTCCGACGGCGGAAGGCGAGACGGGAAAAAAAGCGGCGGAGAAGCCGGAGAATCTGGCAGCGATTCTGCGCCTCGACGAGCTGAGCCTTGAGATCGGCTTCCAGCTGATTCCTCTGGTCGACGAAAAGCAGGGCGGGCAGATGTTGCAGCGGGTAAAGACGCTGCGGCGTCATCTGGCTGGAGAACTGGGGTTCCTGATTCCACCTGTCCATATTTCCGACAACCTGCGGCTCAAAGCGCGGGAGTACGTCGTCTCGCTGCGGGGAGTCGAGATCGGCCGCTGGCAGACGGAGGGGAGCTGCCTGCTGGCGGTGTCGACGGAGGCGCAGCCGCGGCCGCTGCCGGGCAAAGAGACGCGGGAGCCGGCCTATGGAACTCCGGCGCGCTGGATCCAGCCGGCGGTCGAAGAAGAGGCGCTGGCGGCCGGCTATTCGGTGGTGGATCACGTGACGGTGATCGGGACGCATCTCGGGGAGCTGATCCGGAAACATGCGCACGAACTGCTGGGCCGGGCGGAGACCAAGCGGCTGCTGGACTCGCTCGGGGAGAGCCATCCGAAGCTGGTCGAGGAACTGGTGCCGAAGGTACTTTCGCTTGGCGAGGTGCAGAGAGTTCTGCAGCAGCTTCTGCGGGAGCGGGTCTCGATTCGCGATCTGGGAACGATTCTGGAGACGCTGGTCGAGACGGCTGCACAGAACCGCAGCCTGCCACAACTGGTCGAAGCGGCTCGCCAGTCGCTGGGGCGGCGGCTGGTGCAGCCCCTGCTCGAAGCAGACGGGACGCTGCGGGTGATCGCGCTCGAGCCGGCGCTCGAGGAGGAGCTGATGGGGCTGGTCTCGCCCGAGCCGGGGGCGCGGCAGCTGGCCTCGGGCGGGAATACGCCGATCCTGAAGCGCATCCTCGATTCTTTGAAACATCTTATGGGGCCGGCTTCGGCTTCGGCCCAGCCCGTGCTGCTCTGTTCGAGTCCGGCGCGGTATCACGTGCGGCGGTGGCTTGAGCCGGTGCTGCCGCGGCTGACAGTTGTCGCCCCGGCCGAGATCCCCTTGGAGGTTCAGGTGCGGGCTGCGGGGATTGTGCGCCAGAGTTGATCTGGCGGGCATAGGCAGAGGGCAGGGACGACGCAAGGTCAGGGCAGTGGCAAGGTCGGGGACGAGGAGCCAGCGCGATGGACTATGCAGGTCAGGCAGCGGAGACGTGGAGAAAACCGGGTCGGGAAAGCCCGGCCGCAACGAGGGACACGGGACTCGAGACCAGCAGACTGGAAACGAGGAAAGTGGAAATGGAAACCAGCGAAGCGGAAGCCCGGGACCGGGAATCCATGTCCGGGCCGCCAGCGAACGACGAGGAGCGCGAGCGGATGATGCTCGAACACATGCCTGCCGTGCGCTGGACGGCAAGGCGCATTCACGAGCGCCTGCCCCAGCACGTGGACATGGAAGATCTGGTGAGCGCGGGCACTCTGGGTCTCCTCGATGCCTTCCGCAAGTTCGACCCCGCGAAGAAGGTGCAGTTTCGCAGCTACGCGCAGTTCCGCATCCGGGGAGCGATCCTCGACAGCCTCAGGACGCTCGACTGGAGCCCGCGCGATCTGCGCCGCAAGGGGCGTGCAGTCGAGGAGGCGGTGCGGCGGCTGACGGCGCGCTGCGGGCGGGCGCCATCCGAACCCGAAGTGGCGCACGAGATGAGCCTCGGCCTTGAGGAGTATCAGCAGCTCCTGGGCGAGCTGAAGGGGCTTGAGATCGGCACGCTGCATATCGAGCGCTCCGAGGACTCAGGAGAAGAGGAACTGGCCTACATTCCGAATCGTCCCGACGACGATCCGCTGTTTCGCTGTCTGCGCGGGGAGATGCGCGAGCGTCTGGCCTCGGCCATCGACCGGCTGCCGGAGCGGGAACGTCTGGTGGTGACGCTCTATTACTACGAGGAGATGACGATGAAGGAGATCGGGCTGGCGCTGGGGGTGGTCGAATCGCGGGTCTCGCAAATCCATTCCTCGGCGGTAGTCCACTTGCGTGCAGGCCTTCAGGAATTCGGGACGGGGCGGCGGTAAACCGGTATGGCGATCGAAAAGGAACTCGTACAGGAGGAGATCGACGCCCTGTTTCAGGCGGCGCGGGCGCGTAACCACGAGGTTCGTCAGGAGCCGAAGAGCCGGGTGCTCGCCTGGAGTTTCTCTCGTTCTGGGCAGATATCGAACGAACAGCTACGCGCCATCAGTATGATCAACGACATCTTTGCCCGCAACCTGACGCATCATCTGGGCGCATGGTTCCGCAGCCGGGTGCAAGTCAGCCTGGTCTCGGCCGAGCAGATCCAGTTCAGCGAGTTCCTGCTGCGTATCCCCGAGCTGGCCTATGTCTGCTCGGTCCGCCTTGAGCCGCTGCGCGCGACGTCGGTGCTGCAGATGGATCTGACCACGGCGCCCTCGATGATCGACCTGCTGCTGGGCGGCGAAGGGAAGGCCACCGAGCCGAGGGAGCTGACCGATATCGAGGAGTCGATCTTGTCGGGCGTGGTGGAGGCGATCTGTCGCGAGCTGACCGCGGCCTGGCAGCCCGTGGGGCTGAGCTTCAGCTTTGAGAAAAGGCAGATGCAGACGCAGACGCCGAGGCTGATTCCGGTCTCGGAAAAGACCCTCTGTCTGAGTTTCGAGCTGCGCCTCGCCGAGACCAGCGGTCTGCTGAACCTGGCGTTTCCGGCCGTGGCGTCCAATACGATTCTGCGCCGGCTGGGCGGCGAGCGATCCCGGCAGCGGCGCCACTCCGAGGAGACGCGACGGCGCATCAGGGAGCTTGCGGGCAATTGCCGGACCAGCACCGCGCTTCATCTGCCGCCGGTGCGGGTGGCGGCCGAGTCGCTGGGCGAGTTGCGGCCAGGATCAATTTTGCGGTTGGATCTGCCGGCGCGGACGCCGGCGCAGTTTCGTGCCGGGGGTGTGGTGTTGTTTTCGGCTGCGCCGGTCGGGCGGGCGGATCATCGGGCGGCGCAACTGCTGAAAGCGAGCGAGGCGAAGAGGTGAACGAACAGGGAGGGAGTACGGGTCTGGCAACACAGGGTCCGGGAAGCTGGATCGGGAAGCTCGAGGCGGAGATCGCCCGCGAGCTCGGGCAGCCCGTATCGCTGGCCGCCGGCGGCGAGGCGCCTGAGCCGGCCAGGAGTCTCTCGGATATGATCGCTGTCCCGGGAACGCGCCTGGTCCTGAGGGTCGATCGCGACGATGCGGCCGGGGTTCTGGCCGAAGGCCGCGTGGTCGAGGCAGGGCAGGCGGATGCGGAAATGGTGCGGGAGCTCTGGTCCGGCATCCTCTCGAGCGTGGCGGCGCGTCTGGGGGGGAAGACGGTGCCGGAGGCTCTGGATCCGATGCGGACAGAAGTTCGGGCGGACCCATGCACCCTGCGTCTCGGCAACGCTCGGATGCGCATGGCCATCGCCGTGGAGGCGACTGAGAAGGAAGCCCCCGTGGAGGCGCCCGTGCGGGCGAACGCGGGCGGGGAGCGGGCAGCGGGCAATTTCGATTTGCTGCTCGAAGTGGAGCTCGATGCCTCGGTCCGCTTTGGATCCTGCGAGATGGAACTAAAGGACCTGCTGGAACTGGGGCCGGGGGACGTGGTCGAGCTCGATCGCCACGTGGCCGATCCCGTGGATCTGATTGTGGGAGACAAGATTGTTGCGCGCGGCGAGGTGGTGCTGGTGAATGGCAATTTTGGCTTAAGAGTCACCGAAATAGCGGAGCCTGTGCGGCGGCTGGAGAGCATCCGATGCCTCTGTTAGGAAGCCGGGTCGTTCGAAAGAGCGAGCCTGGGGCACCACTGGCGGAAACACGCCCCGGTTCGCTGTTTTCCCATTGCGCGAGTCCGCGCTGCGCAATGGGCTGGATTCGTCTGTGGCGCAGCCGGCGGGTTCCCGGATTCGAGGGGGGATGGGCCTGCTCGGCCGAATGCATGGGAGATCTGGTGGCGGCGGCGGTGCGCCGGGAGATGGATGGGGGGATCTCGATTTCCGCGTTTCGCCAGCACCGCGTGCCCATGGGCCTGATGCTGGTCGAGCAGGGGCGGATCACGCCGGAGCAGCTGCGCGCGGCTCTGGACGGCCAACAGCGCGCGGCCAAGGAGACGGGGGAGACGGTTCGCCTGGGAGAATGGCTGCTGCGGAGTGGGGTCCTCGCGGAACGGGCGCTGACCCGGGCGCTGAGCGCGCAGTGGAATTGTCCTGTGTATTCGCTTGGGAGCTATCGTCCGGAAGAGGTGGCGGCATCGATGCCCAGGTTCCTGTCGGAGGCTTTTGGCGCGCTCCCGGTGCGGGTGGCTGGCGGGAAGCTTCTGTACGTGGCCTTCTCCGGACGCATCGACCGCAGCCTGAGCTATGCTCTGGAGCGCATCGGTGGAATGCGGGTGACGGCCGGCATCGCACCGGATTCAGAATTCGAGCGGGCGCAGGTGCGTTTCCTTGAAACCCCCGCGCCGCGGGCGCGGTTTATCGAGGCGGCCAGTTCCTGGGTGCTGGCGCGGACCATCACCCGCCTGATCGAATCCGAGAAGCCGCTCGACGCGCGTCTGGCGCGGATCCACGACTACTACTGGCTGCGGATGTTCCGGCGCGCGGCCCCTGGTTCTGGGTTGCCCCCCTCAGAGGCCGTTGAGGACCTGCTCTTCACGGTGGGGACGGGCGTCGTGACGGGCGGGCCGGAAAGCAAAGCGGGAAGAGAAAAATCAGATCGTGAAAATCGGAACCTCGCCGATAAGGCAAGAGTGGAGGAGACTGCGCGATGTCCGGAATGACGGTGCTAATTGTCGACGACTCGTCGGTGATGAGGAAGATAGTCGAGCGGGCTCTGCGCCAGGCAGGGCTGGATCTGACGAAAGTGTTGGAAGCGGGCAGCGGACGGGAAGGCCTCGAGGCGCTGGGACGCGAGCGAGTAAACCTGATCGTTTCCGATATCAACATGCCCAGCATGGACGGCCTCGAATTTCTGCGGCAGATTCAGAGCCAGGGGCTGGCCCAGGGAGTTCCGGTGGTGATGATAACCACCGAGAGCGGCGAAGAGCATGTGCGCGAGGCGTTGGCGGCGGGGGCTCAAGGGTACATTCGCAAGCCGTTCACGCCCGATCAGGTGCGGGAGCGGGTGCTCCCGCTGCTGGGTCCTGCGTAAGCCCTCTGCCGACCTGGTTGTCTCAAGGCGGCGCGACAAGACTGCATCTTGCGGAGCCGGCGTGCGGGCGCAGGCAGAATAAGGGCGTAGCCCGCGAGCCTGGGCGCGACCGCAGGGCACAACGAGAGGTATGCAGCCAACAGAACACAGCAGCAACGAACAGGCCACAGACGGGACGGACAGGAAGGAGAGTGAAAATCGATGGCGGCAGGCAAAGGGACGACGGCGGTCTCCGGCACAGACAAAAAAGTGGAGATCTCCCGATTTGAGAAACACCTCGATCAGGCGACGGACGAAGTTTTCAGCACCATGATCGGGGTGAGTTGCGCGCCGGCGGGCGAGAGCCCCGTGGGGGAGGCAGAGACGATTTCCGCGGTGATCGGACTGGCCGGTGCGCTGAGCGGTTCGCTGGTGCTGCATTCCAGCAGTGTGGCGGCAATGCGGATCGCCGAGCGAATGACCGGCATCGAGCCGGGCGGGGTGGATGCCCTGGTACGGGACGCGGTCGGCGAGATGTGCAACATGGTGGCCGGAGCCTGGAAGGGCCGTGATCCGTTGCTGATCTCGGGGTGCCTGCTCTCGACGCCGACGGTGGTGTCGGGGACCAGCTATCTGCTGTTCAGCCAGCGAGCTCCCATTCGCATCGAACGACACTATCGATTTGAAGAGCTGACCTTCATGATTATCCTCTCCTGTGAGTTGCCAGGGTAAGTTTTTTCCAATGTCTCCCCCCCTCCATCGGCCCCCGTCCTGCAGGAATCCGGGGTGGGAGGCGGATGGGTGGACAGCGGCTATTACGCAGCGTTTTCCGGGTGGCTCGCGCGCAGCCAGGCGCTCGATGTAGCGGCCGGCAATCTGGCTAACGCCGGAACCGCGGGCTATCGCGCGGAACGGGACTATTTTCGTTCGGCCATTCTGGGTCCCGATACGCTGCATTCGCAGCTCAACACGACGGTTAATGCGTTCGGGGTGCTGGGCGGGAGCCGACTGGACATGGACCAGGGTGCGCTGACACCGACCGGCAATCCCCTCGATCTGGCCATTGAAGGGGACGGATTCTTTGCCATCCAGACAAAACAGGGTCTGCGATACACGCGCGATGGGCAATTCGAGCGTGCGCAGGACGGAACCCTGACCACACAGGCGGGCGAGCCGGTGCTCGATGCGCGGAATCGGCCTGTCCGGGTACCGGCTGGCGAGATTGCGATCGGCACCGATGGATCCGTATCGGTCAATGGTGCCGTGGCGGGCCGGATTTCGGTTTTCGGCTTCGCCTCAGCTGATGAGCTTTTGGCTGAAGGCGCGAATCGCTACGCTCCGGTGGAAGGCGCCGAAGCCACAGCCGCGACGGGCGCTGTTCATCAGGGTGCGCTCGAATCCTCAAACCAGGACGTGATCGGCGGAAGTTTGCAGCTGGTGCTGATGCAGCGCCAGGCGGAAATGATGGAGAAGGCGGTTTCGATGTTCTCGAACGATCTCGACAAGGCGGCGAGTGAGGATTTGCCGCGCGTGCCATAGGCGGACGGGATACCAGGAGGCAGATGTGATTCGAGCTTTATACACGGCGGCGAGCGGCATGAGCGCGCAGCAACTGAACCTGGACACGATCGCCAACAATCTGGCGAATTCGTCGACGGTAGGGTTTCGCCAGCGGCAGCTGCAGTTTCAGGACATGATCTACCAGAATCTGGTGACGCCGGGCGCGGCGCAGAGCCAGGAGACGGTATCGGCGGGGCTGCAGATCGGCCTCGGAACGAAATCGGCGGCCAGCGAGGTCATCATGACCCAGGGCGATATGAACCAGACCAACAATCCGCTGGATCTCGCGATTCAGGGAACGGGCTTTTTCCAGGTGTCGCGGCCGGATGGAACGCTCGCGTATACGCGCGCCGGCAATTTCTATCTGAACAACCAGGGTTCGCTGGTCGATGCGCAGGGCGACGCCGTAGTGCCGAGCATCACGATTCCGGCGAATGCGACTGCGGTCACGATCACGCAGTACGGGGTGGTAAACGCGACGCTCCCCGGGCAGCAGAATCCGGCGCAGCTGGGACAGATCCAGCTGGCGACGTTTGTGAATCCCGGAGGCCTCGAGAGCGTGGGATCGAATCTGTTCACGGCGACGCTGTCGTCCGGCGACCCGGTGCTGGGCAATCCTGGGGGAACGGAGGGACTGGGGACGCTGCAGCAGGGATATCTCGAAAACTCGAATGTGGATGTGGTGGGAGCGTTTGTGCAGATGGTTCTGGCGCAACGCGCCTACGAGAGCAATTCGAAGGTGATTCGCGCGGCCGATGACATGTACAGCCAGGTCAACAACATGGCGCGGTGACCTAAGGTCATTTGGGCGGGATCGAAATCTGGCAGGGAGGGCGTTTTGGCTTGGATGGGCATTGGGGCAGGCGTTCTGGCGGCGATGCTTCTGGCGCCGGCGTCCGCATCCGGCGCGTGCGGAGCTGGAAATATTGTCCGGGACTGGGGCCTGCACATCGAGTGGGTTGTTGAGCGCGACGCGAGTCACCTGGAGCGGCCCGCGAGGCTCGTGGAGGTTCCATGGAACGCAGCGGGAGTCGAAGAGCAAACTCAGATGAGATGCACTGCCGCGAGCCGGAGCGTGGGAAGAGAGGCTCTGCGGTCTGCGCCGGAGGTTCGGAGCGGCATGCGAGTCGTAGTGTGGCGGCGGGATGAGAGTGGGGAGATTCATCTTCGCGGCACGGCGCTGGGCACGGCGTGCATGGGAGAAAGGGTCTTCGTGAAGGCGGGCCTGAGTGGGGCGACGGTCGAGGGGATCGTGCGCGGGCCGGGTCTGGTGGAGTTATCGCCGCAGAAGGGCGGAGAGTGAATGCGGGCAGCGAGACGGAAAGCGGCGGGACGCGCCGTTTGGGCGGGGACGGGGCTTGCGGCAAAGGCTGCGGTATGGATCGCGGTTGTAATCACACTGTTCCTGACCGGCGTGGCCTCGGCGGGAGTCACAAAGAAGCAGCAGTCCGCTAACACTCCGCCGGATGTGGCGCTGAGAGAGTACATCGCGCGGGTGCGCGCGGAGAAGGCGGCTGAAGTGCTGACACCCGGGTCGATCTGGTCGGCGACCGGGAGGCTGACCAATCTGGTCAGCGACGTGAAAGCGGTGCGCGCGCACGATCCGATCGCGGTTGTGGTTTCGGAGAGCCTCGCTGCGTCGACCGACGGGACCGTGAAGAACCAGCGGGCCTCGAGCGCGAGCTCGCAGGTGTCCGCGCTGCTGGGCAAGCTTTCGACCAGCAATGCCCTGAACAATCTTCTGAACCAGAGCTCCGCCTCGGCGCTGAATGCCCAGGGACAAAGCCAGACGAATTCGACCATCACGACGACTCTGGGCGGCGAAGTCGCCGATGTTCTGCCCAACGGGATGCTGGTGATCCAGGTGGTGCGGCAGCTGACGTTCAATCAACAGACGCAGCTGATCCGGCTGCGCGGGCTGGTGCGGCCTGAGGATGTCAACGCACAGAACCAGGTCATGTCGACGGCGATTACGGATATGGAGCTCGAAGTGGTGGGAAAAGGCATCGTGAACGATGCCACCTACCGGCAGAATCCGGTGGTGCGCCTGATCGAAAGGATTCTGGTCTTCTGACCTGGGGCATCGGATGACGGTGAGGTGACAATGCGACGGCTGGTACGGGTAACGATGCGGAGGCTGACGGCCGGAGTTCTGATGATGGCTTGTGCCGCGCCGGCAGCGGGCGCCGAGAGCCCGCCGAAGAGAAAGCTGGCGCGCGTAAAAGACGTGGCCTCGGTCGAAGGGGTGCGGGACAACCAGCTGGTGGGCTATGGAATCGTGGTCGGGCTGCATGGGACAGGGGACAGCTCGCAGACGGTATTTCCGCTGCAGACGCTCGAGTCGGCGCTCGAGCGTATGGGCGTGAGCCTGCAGGGGAACGCGATGGCGTCGATGATGCAGACGCGCAACATGGCAGGGGTTTTCCTGTCGGGCACGCTGCCACCGTTCGCGCGGCCGGGCAACAAGGTCGACATCACGGTCTCATCGGCCGGCGATGCGCGGAGTCTCGAGGGGGGCGTGCTGCTGCTGACCCCGATGTACGGGCCGGATGGGCAGATTTATGCACAGGCGCAGGGGCCGATGGTGCTGGGCGGATACGCGGTAACGGCGAACGGGAGCAGCAAATCGGTGAACTATCCTACGACGGCGCGCATCCCTTCGGGAGCGATTGTGGAGCGGGGGGTGCCGCTCGATCTGGCGCAGATGCGTACGCTGTCGCTGCTGCTGAACGATGCCGATTTTGAAACCGCAGAGACGGTGACGGCGGCGATCAATCGCGAGCTGAGCCGGTCGCTGGCTCATGCCGTAGACAGCCGCCGGATCGAGATTCAGCCGCAGGCCAACGAAGACATTCCGGCCTTGCTGGCGCGGGTCGAAGAGGTCGAGGTGGAAGTGCAGCCGCGGGCGAAAGTGGTTGTAAACGAACGGACCGGAACGGTGGTGATCGGTGGCAACGTGACCCTGCAGCCGGTGACGATTCTGCACGGCGGTTTGGTGGTGAACATCGTGAGCAGAACCGAAGTCTCGCAGCCGAACCCGCTCGCCCAGGGAACGACGCAGGTGGTGCGGCAGACGACGGTGCAGGCGCAGGACAAGCCGGTCAATCGGATTGAGCTGCGGGAGGGCGCTACAGTGGACGATCTGGTGGAGAATCTGCAGCAGATTGGAGCAACGGCGCGGGACATTGTCTCGATTCTGCAGGCGATGAAGGAAGCGCAGGCTCTTGAAGCCGAGCTGGAGGTGCTGTGATGCTACCGGTGGCCGCGGCAGTGTTGCGTGGGATGGGAGCGGCGGGCACGCCCGCCGCAGCGTCGGGGATGGTGTCCGGACCGACGGCGGGGCCGAATTCCGGCCTGAGTACCGACCCGAGGCTGAAACCGGCAGCGCACGAGTTCGAGGCGTGCCTGATGAAGGAATTCCTTCAGCCACTGCAGCATGATGCTCTATTCGACGACGGAAAAGACGACGCAGGCGGCGATGGCAGCGGGAACGCGCTGATGAGTTTCGGGTCCGAGGCCCTGGCTAGGGCGATCTCGGAGCGGGGTGGCTTCGGAATTGCAACGAAGATCATCGGGCATTTTAAGCAGGGCGGTTCATCGGGAACGACGGGGAGTATCTGAAAGATTTCTCACAATGGGATCAAAATGATGTCTCAAGTGTTGTTCGTTGTTGCCGATAGACTGAGGTAAGGAGACCAGGTCATGAATGTGAACAACGGCCTTCAGGGGTTGCAACAGCTTTTTTCGAGTCAGGAAGTCGCACAGTCGGGCGGTAAGGCAGGCCCGAAAGGGGTAGAGGACGCACAGGCGGGAACGGATCAGGCGACCCTTAGCGCAGCGGCAAGCGTAGCTTCGTCATCGGCGCCGGACTCGGACGTGAGGATGGACAAGGTGGCCGAGGTGCAGGCGGCGCTGGCCAGCGGCACTTACGACGTTCCGGCAGCCGCAGTCGCGGGAAAGATGATCGATCAGATGCTGGGGAAGTGAAGAACTCAAATCCGCTTCTCAGGTTGCGGATCGTGGCGGAGATCGGATCTCCTTTGCGGGGGATCGGGAGAACGAGAGTGCCGGGTCGAGTATCGGCGATCAAGCTGTTGGGAGCAGGGATCAAGGCGCTCGCGCATGCCGATGCGGCGGAACTGGAGGGATTGGCGGAGGCGGCTCTAGAGGCCGTGGGGCCGAGGACCGCTGAAGAGCGGATGACGGCGCGCGAGGAGTTGCGGACTCTTGGGTATCTGATCACGCTGACGCGGCGCAATCTGCGGTTGCTGCGGGGCGTCGGATACGGCGGATACGGGCCGTTTCGAGGCTGAGAGATCATCCATGGCCACGATCGGCACAGCATTCAATATTGCGACGGGGGCTCTTGACGCGGATCAGGCGGCTCTGGATATCGTGGCCAACAACACGGCGAACGTGAACACTCCGGGGTACACCGTGGAAACGCCGACCTGGGAGCAGAACGATTCGGCGTCGCTTGGAGGAATGAACTTCGGAACGGGCGTCTCGATGACGGGCGCTCAGTCGCAGCGGGACAGCGTGCTGGAACAGGCGATGCAGCAGCAGACGCAGACAGAGAGCGCGTCGGCATCGCGCCTGACGGCGCTCGACCAGATACAGACGATCTTCAGTGGTGCGACCAGCGCGGGAACAGATACAGACAGCGCGAGCGGCGTTGGCAGCGATCTGACGAGTTTCTTCGATACGCTGTCCTCGTTGGAGGCGAGCCCCGCGGACGATTCGGTGCGGCAAAGCGTATTGAGCGCGGCGGGCACGCTGGCGTCGGACTTCAACAGCGCAGCATCGCAGCTCGAGGGTCAGCGGCAGTCGCTCGATGAGCAGAGCACGAGCGTGGTGGAGCAGGCGAACACGCTGCTCACGGACATCGCCCAGCTCAATGTGCAGATCGGATCGACGAGTCCGAACGCCGATGCGGGGACGCTCGAGGATCAGCGGCAGCAGGACCTCACGAATCTGTCGCAACTGATCGGGGTGCGGACGGTGACGACAGAGAACAACGGTCTGACGGTGACCACGATGGGTGGGGGTTTGCTGGTTTCCGAAGGTCAGGCTTACCAGATGACGAGTGGCGAGGATGACGGGGTGAGCCACTTCTTCGATGCGGAAGGAGCGGACATCACTTTGGACCTGACAAGCGGCGGAGGTCAGCTGGGAGGGATTCTGACGGCGCGAGACCAGGATATTCCGGAGGTGGAGAGTTCGCTCGATCAGCTGGCGTACTCGGTTGCGACGCAGGTGAATAAGGTAAATGAGCTCGGCTCGGATCTGAACGGCAATAAGGGTGCGGCGATCTTCGGGCTGCCGGCCAGCGCGACGGCGGCCGACCCGGCGGGATCGGCGGCGGGGATTTCCGTGGTCATGACCGACCCATCGCAGATTGCAGCAGCCGCATTGGAGGCGGGCTCGTCGGATAACACGAATGTGGTGGCGATGGCGAATCTGGAGAATCAGGGAATCGTCAACGGCGTATCGCCGACTTCGTTCTTCTCGGATATGGTGACGAGTCTGGGCAGCGTGACGTCGGAGGTTTCCGGCGAGAATACGGCGCAGCAGGCTTCGCTGACGCAACTCAACGACCAGATTGGGTCGATCTCAGGAGTGAACCTGAACGATGAAGCGGCGCAGCTGGAGACTCTGGAGCAGTCCTACCAGGCGGCTTCGAAATTGTTTACGACACTGGACCAGGTGATGGTGTCGGCGCTGAATCTGGGCGTCCAGACGACCTACTCATAGAGTGGACGGCGAGAGGCATTGGCGCGTGGTTGTGAGCAGCTGGCAGTTTCAAGTGCCGCCGGGGTTCGGAACAGAGTGAACGCTCAAAGGACCAGCGAGGGAGTTGAGAAGATGAGAGTCAATCCGCTGTACATGAACGATCTGGTCGGGTCGCTCGATGCGACGTCGGCGAACGAGCAGCAGCTGACGGAGGAACTGGCGAGTGGATCGAAGGTGAATCAGCTGAGTGACGATCCGGTGGCGGCAGGGCAGAATGTGCTGTTGAGCGCGCAGATTGGCAGCGACGACACGTTTTCGCAGGCCGCTTCGTCGACGCAGAGCATGCTGCAGGTAGGCGATTCCGCGTTGAGCACGGTGGTGAGCCAACTGACATCGGCAGTGTCTCTGGCGACGGAAGGCAACAACGGCACGTTGAATGCGAGCGATCTGGAATCGATCAGCAACCAACTAGTGGGGGTTCGGGACGAGGTACTGTCGCTGGCGAACACGACGTATCTGGGCCAATACATTTTTTCGGGAAGCCAGGGAGGGACCGCGCCCTATGCGCTGAATACGACGACGACGCCGGCGGTGGCGACGTATCAGGGCGACACCGATGTGAGTTATCTGGAAACGCCGAATGGGCAGAAGATTCAGCTGAATATTCCCGGAAGCCAGATTTTTTCGGCAAAGGGAAGCGACGTGCTGGGAACGCTGAACGCGCTGATTGCGGACTTTTCGACGGGGACGGCCGCGCCGACGGCCGAGGTGGATGCGCAGCAGCTCAGCACGGCGCTGGGAAATGTGACCCAACAGCGGGTTCTGCTCGATAACTCCCTTTCGCGGCTGACCTCGGCCGAGAGCTACACGCAGAGCGAGTCGGCGCAGCTGACTTCGGCGCAGACGAATCTATTGCAGGCCAATGTCGGACAGATCGCGACGCAGCTGAGCACGGCGGAAACGCAGCAAACTGCGTTGAGCCAGGTGATTGCGACGCTGGGGAAACAGAGTTTGTTTAACGATCTGTGAGCCGGGGTTAGCTGACGCAGCAATTTACTGAGGGTGAGGTGGAAAACCAGTCATGCGACGGGCGGCGGGCGCATCAGGCCGCCCTCTCGAGTTACTGCACCTGCAATTCTTGAGTGAGTGGAGTGTTCTCCGACGAATCGCCGACGAAGATGACGAATTTTCCGGGGTCAACCTGCCAGCCATTCTTATCCTCGCTCCAATAGGCGAGAGAGCGGCGGTCGAGGATGACGTTGACATGATGCGTGTCGCCGGGGCCCAGGCGAACCTTTTCGAATCCCTTGAGTTCTTTGACGGGGCGCCTGACCTTAGCGGAAGGATCGCCCACGTAGACCTGGGCAACGGTAGCTCCTTCAAGCTGGCCGGTGTTGCTGACGTCGAAGGAGACGGTACCGCTGGCGTCCGGGCTGGCCTGCTCCGGTGAAACTTTGAGGTTGGAGAACGAAAAGGTGGTGTAGGACAGTCCGAAGCCGAAGGGGAACAGCGGCTTCTTATCGGAGCTGGTGTAGTAGCGGTAGCCGAGGAAGACACCTTCCTTATAGGAGACGTGGGACGTTTGGCCTTTGGGACGGGGGCGGCGTAATAGTTGTCGTGGACAGGGTTTTCTTCCCAGGAACGCTCGAGGCTGACGGGGAGATGGCCTTCGGGTGAGTGCTGACCGGTGAGGATCTGGGCCATGGCGCGGCCGCCTTCCTGGCCAGGGTACCAATCGTGAAGGAGTGCGGGAACGCCGTCGAGCCAGCGATGCATGTCGACATTACCGCCGGCGGTGATGGTGACAATCGTATGAGGATTGGCCTCAGAGACTGCTTTAATCAGCTCATCCTGTCCAAAGGGAAGTTCGTAGCTGCGATCGAAGCCCTCGCTTTCTGAAGAGGGATCGAAACCGACGGCGACGACAGCAGCATCGGCCATGGTGGCATTTTCTTCGCTTCGGGCAAGACGAGTTCGCCGGCACGGCGAATTTCGAGGCCGATGCGGGGATAGGCGGCGTCGGGCCAGTAGTCGAGTTCGAAGGAAGCGGCATTGCCTGCTGTGAGTGGCAGTTCTACGTAGTGCGGAGCCTGGCCTTCGCGGAGGCTGATCGATGACCGTCTCCCCATCGACGACGAGTTTGTCGGCGTCGGAGCCGCCCGCGCCGGCGAGGAATAGATAACTTTCGGATTTTGCCGGCAGTATTTCATGGTGTAGCGAATGCTGGGTCGCCCTTTTGCGGCAGGGGGCCACTCTTCGGAGCGAAACATGGCGATTCGGCAGGCCAGGCATCGGGGCCGAGAACGGCCCGGGTGTGAAGCTTCGCCGGATCGAACGGGAGCATGTTGCCCTCATTCTTGAGGAGGGTGACGCTCTTGAGCTGCGATGTGAATCGATTGATTGCGCACGAAAGTACCCCCAAACCAGCGCCCACCAGCCTCGCAGAGCGTTGCGAATCTGTAAAGACAAATGGGCGCTGTCGCAGTTAGTGGTTTGGGAAGAGTGCGGCTCCGTAGTAACATAAGGAAATTTTCCCGGACTACGTTGAGCCCGAGAGGGGAGCGCGATTGCCGCAGGAGAAGATTGTTGGACAGCCGATGCTGCGCAAGGAAGGCGTGGCGAAGGTGTGTGGCCGGGCGCAATATATCGACGATCTGACGCTACCGGAGATGCTGTATGGGGCGACGGTACGGAGCTCCATCGCGCGGGGGCGAATCCTGGGGATTGAGTTCGGCGAGGGCATTCCGTGGGACGAATTTGTGATCGTCACGGCGACGGATATCCCAGGCGATAACGAAATTGCGCTGATCAACCACGACTGGCCGTGCCTGGCCGCCGAGTTTGTGAACCATCCTGAAGAACCGATTGTGCTGCTGGCACATCGGGATCGGCATTTGCTGCCGAAGGCTGTGGCCGCGGCGCGCGTGAGTTATGAGGAATGGCCGGCGGTGTTCACCATTGAGGAGAGCGAGCGCGGCGAACCGGTGGTGTGGGGCGAAGACAATGTCTTCAAGTCGTTCCTAATGGAAAAGGGCGATGTGGATGCGATGTGGGCCGGCGCGGATCTGATTGTGGAGGGCGATTATGCGACAGGCGCGCAGGAGCACCTCTATATAGAGAACAACGGCGCGATTGCGGCGTTTTCACCCGAGGAAGGGCTGACGGTGTGGGGCTCGCTGCAGTGCCCGTTCTACGTACACAAGTCGCTGGTGAAGTTGACGGGGTTGGCGGAAGAGAAAGTCCGGATTGTGCAGGTGGAGACGGGCGGCGCATTTGGCGGGAAGGAAGATTATCCGTCGATGATCGGCGCGCACGCGGCGCTGCTGGCGATGAAGTCGGGCAAGCCGGTGAAGATCGCTTATGACCGCGCAGAGGATATGGCGGCGACGACGAAGCGGCATCCGTCGCGCGTGCGACACCGGACAGCTGTAACGCGAGACGGAAAGCTACTGGGGGCGGAGATTGAAATTGCGCTCGATGGCGGGGCATACTCGACGCTTTCGGCGACGGTGCTGTCGCGTGCGACGATTCATGCGGGTGGTCCTTATTTCTGGCCGAGTATTCGGGTGCGGTCAAAAGCGTTTGCGACGAATTGTCCACCGCATGGGGCGTTTCGGGGATTTGGCGCACCACAAAGTCTGTTTGCAATTGAGCGCCATATGGACCACGTGGCCGAGGCGCTGGGCTTGGCGCCGGACGAGCTGCGGCGCAGGAATTTTCTGAAAACGGGACAGACCACTACGACGGGCCAGGAGATAAAAGAGAACATCGATCTGGATGCGTTGATGGGGCGCGCGCTAAAGGAGTCCGGGTATCACGCAAAACGAGGACGGTTCGCACGCCAGAATGCCGGCTCGGGCATGAAGAAGAAGGGGATCGGGCTGGCTTCGTTCCTGCATGGATCGGGATTTACGGGATCGGGGGAACGGTATCTGAATTCGCTGGCGGCGATGGATGTGACGACGGAGGGAAAGCCGCGGGTCCTGGTATCGAGTACGGAATTTGGGCAGGGGACGAATACGATTCTGTGCCAGATTGCGGCGGAGACGCTGGGTATCGATTACGAGGCGGTGGAAATGGGGCCGCCGGATACGAGCGTGGTGCCGAATACCGGGCCGACGGTCGCGTCACGCACGTCGATGGTGGTGGGGAAGCTGGTGCACTCTGCCGCCGTGGGGCTGAAGCAGACGCTTTTGACAAGCGGACTGTTACAAGAGGGATACACGACGGGCGAATTCGTAGCCGCAGCGCGCACTTATGTTGCGCAGCATGGCGCTCTGCGAGCGGAGAGCCGTTATCAGGCGCCCCCGGGCGTGCACTGGGATGATCAGCGGTATCGCGGAGAGGCCTACGCGGCGTATGCGTGGGCAGTTTACGTGGCCGAGGTGACGGTGGATCTGGCAACGTGCGGGGTCGAGGTCGATGATTTTGTCGCGGTGCAGGAAGTAGGCCGGGTGCTGAATCCGGTGCTGGCGCGCGGGCAGATTGAAGGCGGCGTGGCGCAAGGCATCGGGTGGGCCCTGTATGAGAAGGTGGTGTGGAATCGCGGGCGGATGCAGAACAATCAGATGACGAACTACATTATTCCGACCACGCAGGACATTCCGCCGATTCGCGTCTTCTTTGAGGAATTGCCGTTTGGGCATGGAGCATACGGCGCGAAGGGCATCGGCGAATTACCGATGGACGGGCCCGCGCCCGCAATCCTTAACGCGATTGCGCATGCGACAGGGAGGCAGTTCGACAGCGTGCCGCTGTTGCCCGAGGACATTTTTCGCCAGATCGCGGTGCCGGAGCCGGAGCGGGAGGTCGTTGCGCTTTGACTCTCGGGCAATATTCGCTGCGGGTAAACGGAAAGCTGCTGAAGGTGAAGGCGCACCCGATGGCGAGGCTGCTGGACGTGCTGCGGTTCGATCTGCAGCTGACAGGCACGAAAGAAGGATGCGGCGAAGGCGAGTGCGGCGCGTGCAGCGTGCTGTTGAATGGCGATCTGGTCAACAGCTGCCTGGTTCCCGTTGCGCAGGCGGACGGGGCGGCCATTGACACGGTTGAGGGACTGGGAGCGGACGAGCGGCTGCATGCGGTGCAGCGGGCGTTTCTGGAGTGCGGAGGCGCGCAGTGCGGGATGTGCACTCCGGGGATGCTGGTGGCGTCGGCGCATTTGCTGAGGAAGAATCCGCGGCCGGATCTGGCGGCGATTCGCGAAGGGCTGAACGGTAATTTGTGCCGGTGCACTGGCTATATGCGGATCTTTGAGGCGGTAGAGCGGGCGGTGAGCAGCACGAGTGCGAATGGCGCGAGCGAGGGACGCGGATGAGATCGCATCCCGCCGAGTACGAGATGGTGTCGCCGGGAAGTCTTGAGGGTGTGCTGCGACTGATGAAAGACGAGCCGGGACAGTGGCTGCCTGTGGCGGGCGCAACCGAAGTCATGGTGATGTTCAGTGCAGGAAAGCTGGCCGCGCGGCGGTTCGTCAACCTGTGGAATTTGCTGGAGCTGAGGGAGATTCATGAGGACGCGGAATCGCTAACGCTGGGCGGGGGCTGCACGTTCAGCCAGATTCGCAATTGCGCGGCGGTGCAACGGAATTTTCCACTGCTGGCACAGGCTGCTTCGTGGACGGGCAGCATTGCGAATCAGAATCGTGCGACCCTGGCGGGAAATCTGGCGAACGCTTCACCTGCGGCGGATTCGCCTCCCGCACTACTGGCGTATGACGCGGAGCTGGAATTGGTCTCGGTGCGCGGGACGCGGCGGATGGCTTATCGGGATTTTCACCTGGACTATAAGAGGACTGCGCTCGAGCCCGGGGAGCTGATTCTGTCGGTCAGACTAAAAGGGCACTTTGACGGTTACTTTTCCTATGGGCGGAAGACAGGGGCGCGGAATGCTCAGGCCATTTCGAAAGTATGCATGGCGGGAGTGGGACGCGTTCGCGAGGGCCGAGTCGAGGATGTGCGCATTGGAGTGGGTGCGGTGGCGCCCATTCCGTTACGGCTCATCGGAGTTGAGCTGTTGATCTGCGGAGAGCCGATCGGAGATGAGGCGATCATTCAGGCGAGGCGATTGCTGAACGATGCGATTGCGCCCATCGACGACATTCGGTCAGTCGCTGAGTATCGCCGATTTGTTGCAGGAAATTTGCTGGAGGAGTTTCTGCGAGGGTTGGCCGCTTCCGGACTGGCTTTGAATCCGGTATTGGCGCGGTGGAACGCGTTGCCGGAGATGGAAGCGGAGGAAGAGATACTGCCGTGCTGTAGCTCGGTGCGCTGGGCGCAGGAGATAGTTCGGCTGCGGCCGTTTACCGCGGAGGCCGCGTTGTTCGAGGCTTCAGATCGGGTGTGGCTGGGGCTTGGGCCCGAGGATTGGGACGAGGCGTTTCGCAGCCATCCACGGATCGGGGAGCGCAAAGCGCCGAAGGCGGCGACGGAGCAGTCTGCAACGTGGTCAAGCCAGGAGCAGGACGGGGTGAATGCTCAGGATGCGGAGAGTCTGCGGGAATTGGAGCACGGCAATCGGGAATATGAGACTCGGTTTGGGCGCGTGTTTCTGTTGTGTGCTACGGGAAAATCGGCTGCGGAGATGCTGGAGATCCTGAAGCGGCGGCTCGGCAACGATGCGGAAGCGGAATTGCGAGAGGCAGTCGAGCAGCAGCGGCAGATTACCCAACTGCGGCTGCGGAAGTGGCTGGAACGATGAGCGGAATTTCAACACACGTTCTGGATCTGGCGCTGGGTCGACCAGCGGTGGGCGTGCATGTCAGATTGGAACGCGAGGATGGCGGGGTGTGGCGGGAGGCTGGGCGCGGCGAGACGGATGTCGATGGGCGGATCAGGAGCCTGCTGCCACCGGAGGAGCCGCTACAAAGCGGAAGATTTCGGCTTGGATTTGAAACGGGATCGTATTTTCGGGCACAGGGCAGCGACAGTTTCCATCCTTATATAGAGATTGCATTCGAGGTGCGCGATGCTGGCGAGCATTATCATGTTCCCTTGCTGGTAACGCCGCACAGTTATTCCACGTATAGAGGAAGCTGACGAAAGATGATCACGCTGGGAGAGAATCGGTACGGCAAATCGCGCGTGCGCGTGATGAAGGTAGAGCGGCAGGGCGAGCGTCACGCGGTGCACGAGTGGAATGTGGAAGTGTGGCTGAAGGGCGACTTCGAAAGCTGTTTTGCAGACGGGGATAACAGCCGGATTCTGCCTACGGATACGATGAAGAATACAGTTTATTATCTGGCGCACCTTTCGAAGGCTGAGCACATTGAAGGATTTGCAACGGAGCTGGTTACATATTTGCTGGAAAACAACCCCCAGGTGACGGAGGCGGGAGCGAGCATCGCGGCTAGTTTGTGGGGACCTCTAGCGGCGGGCGGCCGGATGCACGAGACAGCGTTTATCCAGGCCGGCAATGCGCGCGAAACGACGACGGTGACAGGCAAGCGCGGCGAGACCGTGAGCGTGGCTTCGGGATTTCGTGACTTGTCGATTTTGAAGACGGCGAAGTCGGGATTTGCCGGCTATATCAAAGACAGGTTGACGACGCTGAGGGAGACGCATGATCGATTGCTGGGAACGTTGGCTGCGGCGGAGTGGAAATACGCGGCAGATGGCGTCGATTACACGGCGGCGCGCCTCCGGATCACGGATGCTCTGCTCCATGCATTCGCCGTGCACGACAGCCTGTCCGTGCAACAGACGCTGTATGCGATGGGAAAAGCGGCGATCGAGGCGGAGCGGAGCATCAGCGAGATACATTTGTCGATGCCGAACAAGCATTGCAACCTGGTGGATCTTTCGCCGTTTGGGCTCGACAATCCGAACCATATTTTTGTGCCGACCGACGAACCGCATGGCTCGATCGAGGCGACTCTGAGGAGAGCGAGTTGACCACAACTACGACCCGAGATGAGACGCGGGCGGCGGCGGCCGACAAAGGCGCGGCCATGCTGATGCATCGTTGCGGCGTTTTAGCGCAGTGTACGGAGAAGCAGGGCGAGATACTGAGAACCTTTCTTTCGCCGGCGATGGATGAGGTCCATCGGACCATGCGGGGATGGATGGAGGCGGCGGGAATCGCGGTCGCCGTGGATCGTGCAGGAAATTTGCGTGGCGTGTATCCAGCGGATAGCGGCGGTGAGGCGCGGCGGTTGGTGATCGGGTCGCATCTCGACACGGTGCCGAACGCGGGAGCCTATGACGGCGTTCTCGGTGTGTTGATAGGCCTGGCATTCGTGGAGGCGAGCGCGGAACGTAAGGATCCGTTTGCCATCGAAGTGATTGGGTTTTCGGACGAGGAGGGCACGCGCTTCGGGGCGCCGTTTCTCGGCAGCCGCGCGGTGGTGGGCGAACTGGCAGGTGACTTGCTCGAATGCGTCGACGGCAACGGCGTATCTGTAGCGGCGGCTATTACGAATCATGCGACACAACGGCCGGAGACGATCGAGGCTGTGTTGTCGGATCGGTGTGCCGCGTATCTCGAATTTCATATCGAGCAGGGGCCGGTGCTCGAGAGCAGAGATCTGGCGTTAGGCATCGTGGAGGGTCTCGCCGGGCAAAGCCGGTGCAAAGTGGAATTTCGCGGGCACGCCGGGCATGCGGGGACGACTCCGATGAAGCTGCGCAAGGACGCGCTCGCCGGCGCGGCGGAGTGGATGACTCGCGTGGAGGCGATCGCGATGCGTTTTGGGAATGCCGTGGCAACAGTAGGCCGGATTGATGCCGAACCGGGCGGGGTGAACGTGATCCCAGGCAACGTGCGGTGCAGCCTCGACGTACGGCATGCTGAGGATCCGGTGCGTGCTGCTTTGGTCCGAGCAGCATTTGATGAGGCGCGCGGAGTTGCGGCGAAGCGTGGCCTCCAGGTGGGGACGGCGCAGTATCATGAGCGTCCTGCAGTGCGGCTGGACGTGGACCTGGTGTCGCTGGCGGAACGCGCAGCGGAGCGCGCGGGATATGCGACGATCAGGATGACGAGCGGAGCGGGGCACGATGCGATGGTGATTGCTCCGCACGTGCCCTCGGCGATGGTCTTCCTGCGCAATCCTGGCGGGATCAGCCATCACCCGGAAGAGAACGTAGCAGAGCGCGACGTGGCGGCTGCCATCCATATGGGACTTTGCTTCCTTGATGAATTCGCCGGGCATCTGGCGCAGAAGGAGACGGGAAAGCTTGTCTAGCGGAATTCACGGCGGGTTGCATAATCTGGGGCACACGCGCAGTGTGCGGCGGTCAAGCTATTTAGTGCACACGCCTGATACGTTTATTCGCACCCAAATTCCGGGAACGACGAAGGCGAGAGTGATTGTTCACGTTTCGCCCGCGATCGGCGCGGGCTTCACGCAGTACTCGGTGGAATTTGAGCCGGGCGGCGTGCTGGGCGATGCGGCGGGGCAGAGGTTTGTGTATGTGCTGGAAGGGGCGGTCACGGTGGACGCCGGCCCGCACAAGCACGCCGTCGCGAAAGACGGATATGCCTACATACCGCAGGGTGTGGAACAACGCCTGTCGGCGATCGAGAAGGCGCGCGCGGTGGTGATTGAGCAGCCTTATCGACCCGTGCGAGGAGTCAAAGCGCCGGAGCTGCTGGTTGGACATGAGCAAGAAGTCACAGGGCAGCCGTTGATGGGCGATGAAGATCTGCAGGTGCGATCGCTGCTTCCGGACACGATGGCTTTCGATTTTGCGGTGAACACGATGACCTACAAGCCGGGTGCGGCGCTGAGCATGGTGGAGATTCATGTGATGGAGCACGGGCTGCTGATGCTCGAGGGCGGCGGCATCTACCGGCTGGACGACGACTGGCATCAAGTGACGGCGGGGGATGTTATCTGGATGGCGCCGTATTGTCCGCAGTGGTTCGGGGCGTTGGGGAAGGCTCCGGCCAAATACCTTATCTATAAAGACTGGAATCGGCATCCGCTGAGGTGACGATGAAGATCGAAGTGGATGCGGATCGCGTGGCGCGAGAGATTGACGCCTTGGCGGCCATCACCGACGCAGAACCGCCGGCGGTGACGCGCGTCGTTTTCACAGAGCAGGACCTGCGCGCACGCGCCTGGCTCAAGGAGCGTTGCGCAGAGGCGGGTTTGGCGATCCGCGAAGACGCAGTGGGGAATACGTTCATACGCTGGGAGGGTTCGCGGCCGGACCTTGCGGCGGTGGCGACTGGATCGCACATCGATGCGATTCCCAATGCGGGGAAATTCGATGGCGTGGTCGGAGTGCTGGGCGGGCTCGAGGCGATTCGCGCTTTGCGGCGCATTGGATTTGAACCGGAGCGGTCGATTGAGTTGATCCAGTTCACGGCTGAGGAGCCGACGCGGTTCGGTGTGGGCTGCATAGGAAGCCGGCTGCTCGCCGGAGTGCTGGGGCCCGAGGCCGATGAGGCGTTGCGCGGGAGCGACGAGCAGACGCTGCGCGCAGCTCGGACGAGCGCAGGGTTTGCTGGGGATTTGGCTTCGGTTCGACTGCCGCAAGGATACTATTCGGCATTTGTGGAGCTGCATATCGAACAGGGGCCGATTCTGGAGCGGGAAGGGATTGCAATCGGCGTTGTTACGAATATTGTGGGACCGGCGAGTTTTTTTATCACTCTTGAAGGTCGGGGCGGTCACGCGGGTGGTGTGTTGATGCCAGAGCGGCACGATGCATTGTGTGCGGCGGCGGAGATGATTGTGCGCATCGAGGAGCTCGCGAAGGTATCGGGTTCTGTGGACACGGTGGCGACGGTGGGGATTTGTGAGGTGCATCCGGGAGCCATCAACAGCATTCCGAGCCGCGTGAAGCTGGGGGGCGACTTGCGGGATACTGATGGAAAGCGGCGGGATCGCGTGCTCGCTGAGATTAAGGCCGCGGCGGAACGGATTGCGCAACAGCGGCAGATACAAATTACGACGCAGATGCTGAATGCGGATGATCCGGCTGCTTCTTTGCCGCAGGTTCTTGAGGCGATTGAGCGCGGATGTGAGGAAGAAGAGCTGCGGTCGCGCAGAATTGTAGCGCGCGCTTATCACGACTCATCATTCATGGCGCAGATTGCGCCGATGGCCATGATTTTCATTCCCTGCCGAGGTGGCGTGAGTCATCGCCCCGATGAGTATGCCTCGCTGGAGCACATTGTTGGTGGGGTGAAGGTGCTGGCGCGGACGTTGGCTGAGCTGTCGCACGCTCACTGAGCATCGCAATACGCGAGGGTGTAGGCGCTGGCTGGGTCGATGGGTCGCGCGATCAGCTTCAGATCAGAAAGCTGAGAATACATAGTGGCCCAGCGGGCTGGATCCATGTGTCCCGTGTCGGCAGGATTGCCGGTATCGATGAAACTGCCGTCTTTCAGAGCTTGCCAGGTGAACTGCATCTGCTCGGGAGCCTGGGCTGGGTTGAGTTTCTGCAGATCGGCATTCACGACTGAAGGATCCTGCATGTAGTCGCGCCAACCGCGAATGGAGGCACGAACAAATTTTGCGACGACGTCAGGATGCTGCTCGAGATACGTGCGCGAAGTGAAGAAGACGCGGTAGGGCGCGTAGCCGGTGTCTCTGATGAGGAGAGTGCGGACGGAGGCGCCAGCTTTGCGGGCGAAGAATGGCTCCGATGTGACGAAGATTTGCTGGATGTAGTTGGGGTCGGCGAGGAAATTGGCGATGCTGTACGTCGCGGGGATTTCGCGCGCGCTCTTGAGGTTGTAGCGGCGGACGATATATTCGAACCAAGTGGCGCCCGCCTTGACGGCGATGGCGCGGCCATCGAGATCGGCAAAGGAATGGACGGGAGAATCGGCATGGAGCAGGATTCCCTGCGGGTCGCTCTGCATGGTCGCGCCCACGGCAACGAGAGGCTGGCCCTGCGAGTCGGCTTCGAGGATGCGGTCGGAAGAGCCCATGGCGAATTGCGCCGAACCCATGGAGACTTGCTGTTCGGCGACATTCATCGGGCCGCCCGGAAGGATGGTGACGTCGAGTCCCTCCTGACGGTAGTAGCCCTTTAGCAACGCTTCGTAGAAGCCGCCGTGCTCGGGCTGCGGATACCAGTCCGTCTGGAAATAAACCGGAATCAGGCCGCTGGTAGAGGTTGCGCGATGGCAACCGGCTGCGAGAACCGTCAGGGCGAAACATAAAAAAGCTGTGGCGACGCGACCCATGTTCGAGGGTAGCACGGGGTCTAGTTGTCTTCGCGGGCGAGTTGATCACCGAGCAGCGCGGCCATGCGCAACAGGCGGCGGTCGTCGTTGTGGGCTGCTATGAGTTGCAAGCCGCATTCAGGCGAGGGGAGGACGACGGCGGGATTGCCGCCGAGACTGGCGGGGGTGGTGAGACGCAGGATGCGTGCGCGCGATTCGGTGTGGTCGGCTCCGGCGAGCAGCCGGGTGAGGGGTGACACCGGCGCAAGAACAAAATCGAAATGCTGGAAGAGCCGCTCTTGCTGACTCCGGAAGTTCTGATGGCGCTGGCGGAGCCGGTGGATTTCTTCTTCGCTGAGTGATGCACCCCATTCAAGGCGAGCGGCGATCGGGGATTCGAATTCATGGTAGAAGCCAGCGTGGAGTTTTGCCGCTTCGTATGCCTGAATGGGAGCATAGATGTCCCAGGCTTCGGACCAGAATTCCGGATTCAGGGATTCAATGTGAATTGCGATACCGCGGCTGTTACGAATGCGACCCTGCCAGTGGTCCATAGCGTGCCGGACTTCGGGATCGCATTGTTCAAGGAGCGGTCCGGTGAGCGCGCCGATGCGGATGGTCGCCGAAGGAGGATGTTCGGGCGGCAGGTCAAAAAGAGATTCGGCGAGGAGCGGCAGGTCGCGCAGATCGCGACAGAGCCAGCCGATGGTGTCGAAGGAGGGCGCGAGATGGTGGCCGCCGCTCCAGTCGCCGATGCCGAGCGACGCTCGATAGCCTGCGAGTCCGCAGAGCGCGGCGGGGGCGCGGACCGATCCACCGGTGTCGGTTCCGATGGCGGCGACAGCCGATCCTTCCTGTATCGAAGCGGCGGCGCCGCTCGATGAGCCGCCGGTCAGCAGGTTGGGATTTGACGGTTGCAGACAGTCGCCGTAGTCGCGATTCTCGCCGGTGATGCCGTAGGCAAGCTGATGGAGGTGGGTCTTACCGGTAATAACAGCCCCGGCGTGGCGCAGGCGCGACGCAACCCAGGAGTCTGCCGGTGCGATCTGCTTATGCGCCGCATAAAAGTTCGAGCCGCTGCTTGTCGGAAATCCTGTAAGGTCGAAACAATCCTTGAGAGAGACAGGCAAACCAAAGAGGGGCAGAGAATTGTCGCCCGCGGTTGCACGTTCCATCTGGCGGAGCGCTTCGGCGAGGGTCCAGCCGGGATCGAGCGCAAGATAAGTGTTTCGGCTGGCATTGCCGTTGGCGCGCGTCAACGAGGTTCGAAGTTGAGTTGCGGGATTGGTTTCTTCTGACTTGTACGCCGCGAGGAGCGCGGTGATCGGTGAGGGTCGCGGCGTCATGCGGCCATTGTAGAGCCAGGCATGAGTTACGCAGAGGGCCGCGGTGACGGTTCATTCGGGAAAGAGGATTGGGGCTGAATGAATGAGAACAGGGCGCGAGGGTCCGCGACGCAGCGGATGAGAGACGAAGCTATTCTCGCGGACCTGGTTCGCTTTACTGCGCTCAGCTTTGCGACAGCGACGCCGGTTCCTTTCGGCGCGGCCCTGGTGGAGACGCGGACGGGCAAAATGCTGTTTCGCGGTCGCAACGCGGTCATGCGGGAGAAGGATCCGAGCGCGCATGCGGAGACCCGCGCGGTGCGCAAGGCGTGCCAAAAACTTGGGCGGCCATCGCTCGCGGGATATACGCTGTACAGCACCTGTGAGCCGTGCCCGATGTGTATGGCCAACGCGCTATGGGCGGGGGTGGATCGCGTGGTATTCGGCGCGACAATTGCCGATGCGAACGAGCATTGCCGGCAGATTCACATTACGGCGCGGGAAGTTGCCGAGCGCAGCGATATGCGCTGTGAAGTGGAAGGGGAAGTGCTCAGAGAAGAATGTCGCGCGCTGTTTGTTGATCCTCGTATGATGCAGGCATTTCGAAGCTGGGGGACGCGCAAGAAATGAGGGACGCGCAGGTGCTGGCTGCAGATTTGACCACGATGCTGGGCGATGCGTCGCGGGTGCTGACGGCTCCAGCGATGGTGGAGCGGCTGTCGAAGGATTTCTATTGGTATTCGCCAGTGCTGCATCCGGTGCTTGAGGGGAAGCGCGCGGATGTGGTGGTGCAGCCGGTAACCGTGAAGGAAGTGCGGGACGTGCTGCGGCATTGCTATCGGCATGACGTGCCAGTCACAGCGCGTGGCGCGGGGACGGGGAACTACGGACAGGCGATTCCACTGAGTGGGGGAGTAGTGCTCGATCTTTCTCGGATGAATCGGATCGCGGAGATTACCGGTGATGGGGTCGCGGTGTGCGAGCCAGGAGTGCGGCTGGGCGTGCTGGAATCGGCGGCGCGCGAACAGGGTTGGGAGCTGCGCTGCTACCCAAGCACCATTGTGAAGGCGACGGTGGGCGGATTTCTTGGCGGAGGATCGGGCGGGATCGGTTCGGTGACGCATGGCGGGCTGCGGGATTTCGCGACGGTGCGCGCGCTGGAGGTTGTCACGATGGAAGAGGAGCCGCAGGTGCATCTGCACGAGGGCGAAGCAGTGCATGAGATTCTGCATGCATGGGGGACGAACGGGATTATCACGAAGATCTGGCTGGCGCTGACGCCGAAGGTGGAATGGGTGCAGGCGGCAGTTGCATTTGACAGCTTTGCGGATGCGTTCGACTTCAGCGAGCAGGTTGCTGGAGACGCAGAGTGGACGAAGCGGCTGGTGACGACGTTTGAGTGGCCGATTCCGCTGTACTTCTCGACGGTAAGAGCGATCTGCCCCGAGGCGAAGCACTTGGGTTTCTTCATGATTGCGGCGGAACAGTCTGGCGAGTTTCGAAATGCGGCGGAAAGAGCAACAGGGACTGTGACGTATTTGGCGCCCTATGCCGGTTTGAAGGCGCAGCCGCTACTCTCGGACTACACCTGGAACCACACGACGCTGTGGGCGATCAAGCATGATGAGGCTTACACCTATCTGCAGTGCGGGTTCGATGCAACACGGGTGCGGGAGCAGATGAGCCTGCTGAGAGAACGCTTTGGCGATGAGATTCTCTTCCACATGGAATTCATGAAGAACGGGCAGGGAAAGATCATTCCGGGCGCGATTCCGCTGATTCGGTTTACGACTGAGGCACGTCTGAACGAGATAATCCGCTGTTGCCGGGAAAACGGAGTCTTTGTCGCGAATCCGCATGTGAACAACGTCGAGGATGGCGGGCGCTATCGCGAAGATCATGTTCAGCTGCGTGTGAAGCGGCGCTACGACCCGAAAGGACTGCTGAATCCGGGCAAGATGTTGAGCTTCGAAGCGGAAGGCGCGGAGCTGGCGGGGAGCCGATGAAGACCTGGATTCCTGACAACAGGAAGTTCGCGTACCTGAATTGGAAACAGGTGGAGGCGCTGCCGAAGCAGGAGACGCTGCTGGTACTGCCGACGGCAGCAATCGAGCAGCACGGGCACCATCTGCCGTTGGCCACCGATACGCTTATCAACAATTTTCTGCTGGGCAAGGCGATGGAGAAGCTGCTGGCGAATGTTCCCGTGTATGCGCTCGAGGCGGTGTGCTACGGAAAGAGCAACGAGCATTTGGGATTCACTGGGACGCTGTCGGTATCTGCGACAACGTTTATGGCAGTGGTGCGGGACATTGGCGCCAGCGTGGCGGCGGCGGGATTCAAAAAACTGGCGCTGTATAACACGCATGGCGGCAATGCATCGCTGGTGGATGTGATGGCGCGCGACCTGCGTGCGGAGTTTGGGCTGCGGACCTTTGCTCTGTACGGGTCGGGTGGCGCGCGCTTTGACGGGTTGAGCGCACAGGAGAGGGCGTACGGATTCCATGCGGGAGAGATCGAGACGGCGTTTCTGCTGAGCGCTACGCCGGAGCTGGTGGACCGATCTGCATACTCGGTGAACTACATTGCGGATGTTGAGAAACCGGAGACGCTGCTTCCGGAAAATGCGCCAGCGACCTTTGCATGGCTGACGCGCGACATCGCCCCCAGTGGCGTAATGGGCGATCCTCGTCCCGCGACTGCGGAGAATGGGGCGCGGTGGGCTGAGCAGGCGGCAGAGCGAATTGCGCATGCGTTGGAGGCGATGTTGCGCTGGAAGGATCCAGCCTAGACGATGGCTCTGGTCGATTGCGGTGACGGCGTGCGCCTCGAACGCGGAGTGACGTGCCGCATGTCGGACGGCGTGCAGCTTGTTTCCGATCACTACTATCCGTCGGGTGACGGGCCGTTTCCTACGCTGTTGATGCGGCAGCCCTATGGGCGCGACATCGCATCGACGGTCGTTTATGCGCATCCGGTTTGGTTCGCGCGGAACGGGTATCACGTGGCGATCCAGGATGTGCGTGGGCGAGGCGATTCTGAAGGAGACTTCTATCCGTTCCGTAACGAGCGAAAAGATGGCGCCGAGACGATCGCGTGGCTGCGCTCGCATCCGCAATGCAATGGGCGGATCGGGATGTACGGCTTTTCGTATCAGGGACTGACACAATTACTCGCTGCGGCTGAGCAGCCGGAGGGTCTGGTTTGCATCGCGCCGGGCATGACGGCGTGCGATTTGTATCGGGGGTGGTTCTATCGGAACGGTGCGCTGCGGCTGAACTCGACGCTGGGCTGGGGGATTCAGATGCTGCGCGCGGATGCGCGGCGGCGGGGACTGAAGGCGGCGAGCGACGCCCTGGAGGCGGCGTGGAACACGGTGCGGGCGCAAACGAACTTCGTGCCGTATGGCGAGCATCCTGCCATCAGCGCTGTGGGTTTGCCGGAGTATGTGCGCGACTGGCTGGCTCACGATCAGCCGGGAGAATATTGGCAGACGCTGGATGTGAGCCTTAATCTCGCGAAGATTGCGGTGCCGGCGCTGCATGTCTCGGGATGGTTCGATACATATCTGAACGGCAGCGTGGACGGATTTCTGGCGCTCACCCAAGGTGCGGCGACGGAATTTGCGAGGAGGCATCAGTACTTGATCGCGGGACCGTGGGTTCATATTCCGTGGGGAGATCTGATTGGGGGACAAACTTTCGGAGAAGGGGCTCTTCTTGATACAGACGCGGTGCTGTTGCGTTGGCTCAACCATTGGTTGAAGGATTGCGGAGAATTTACGGATGAGCCGCGGGTTCGTCACTTTGCGCTGGGCGAGAATCGGTGGTGCAGCGCCGAACAGTGGCCCGAGCAAAGGGTCGACTTTTATCTCCGAAGCAGAGGACGAGCAAATTCACGCAAGGGTGATGGCTACTTGGCGGAGAACGCCCCGGCTGCCGAGGAGCCGCGCGACATCTTCGTTTACGATCCCGAAGTCCCGGTGTTTGCGCCGGGAGGGCCAACGGCACTGAGCGGGCCGCACGATCAGGCCGAGGCGGAACTCGGCAACAATCTGCTCGTTTACACGGGAGAGTCCCTACGGAAAAAACTGCACATTTTTGGGCACCCGCGGGTCACGCTGTACGCCGCGACTTCGGCAGCGAGCGCGGACTTTACGGCGAAGCTGGTACGCGTGCTGCCGGATGGGCGTGCGCAGTTCGTGTGCATGGGCGTGGCGCGGTCGTCGTACCTGTTTCCGGGGAAGGCCTACAGGTCGGATGCGGTGCGGCGCTGGGAGTTCGAGCTGGATCCGACGTCGTGCGTGTTTTTTCCTGGCGAGAGGGTTCGCCTTGAAATTGCCAGCAGCGCGTTTCCACTGCATGACCGCAACCCTTCGACGGCGGTGCCGGGGTCGCAGGCTTCGCACTGGAACTGGGCTCGGTCGACGCAGCAGGTTCTGCATACACGTGTATGTCCTTCGGCGTTGCACTTGCCGGTGGTCTCAGAGAGCGCTAGATGACCGAGACGATCCCGGAGATTGCGCTGGCAGGCGTGGGGAAGCGATTCGGCACTCGTGCGCCGGTGCTGGAGAATGTCACGCTCACGATTGAGCGCGGCGAGTTCGTCAGCATTCTTGGGCCGTCGGGTTGCGGGAAATCGACATTGCTGCGGTTGATCGCGGGACTGACGCCGCTGAGTACTGGCGAGATCACTGTGAATGGCATGACGCCGGTGAACGCGCGTGAGATGATGTCGTTCATCTTTCAGGATGCGACGCTGCTGCCCTGGCGCACGGTCGAGCGCAACGTAGGTTTAGGGTTGGAGCTGGAGTGGGCGACGCGGGCGGTGCGCGCGCAAAAGGTGAGCGAGATGCTCGTGCTGGTCGGACTTTCCGCGGTGGCGAAACTGTATCCGCGCCAGCTTTCCGGTGGGATGAAGATGCGGGTGTCCATCGCGCGGGCGCTCGCGACAAGGCCCCGCATTCTGCTGCTGGACGAGCCGTTCGCGGCGCTGGACGAGATAACGCGGGATCGAATGAACGAAGAACTGCTGCGTCTGCAACAGGAGCATGGATGGACGATTTTCTTTGTAACGCACTCGGTGACAGAAGCCGTGTTTCTCTCATCGCGTGTGATTGTGCTGGCTCCGCATCCGGGGCGCATTCATGAAGTGGTGAAAGTAAGCCTGGAGTCGCAGCGTACCGGCGAGACGCGAGCCTCCGACAGGTTCGAAAACGAAGTGTCGCGGGTTTCAAGGATTTTGCGGGGAGCGCACAGCGCATGAGGCGGCACTTCATCACGGGAGTGAATGCGCTGGCGGTGTTCGCAGTGCTGGTGGGGTTGTGGCAGGCGCTGGTTTGGATATCAGGAATCCCGGCTTATGTTTTGCCAGGTCCGCTCGAAGTGGTGAAAGCAATCGGCGACCGTCACGCCGCTCTCCTTGCTTCGCTGCTGATTTCGACGACTTCGGCGGCCGGAGGCCTCGCGCTCAGCATTGTTGCGGGCGTCGGAATTGCGCTGGTTTTTGCGCAATGGCCCTGGCTGAGGCGAATGCTGTATCCCTATACAATCCTCCTGCAGACGGTCCCAATCATCGCCATCACTCCGCTGATCATTTTGTGGATGGGTTCTGGTACCTGGCCAGTTACCTTGGTGACGTTCATCATTTGCCTCGCGCCGATCATCGCGAACACGACGCAAGGCCTGATCAGCGTGGATGGAAATTTGATTGATCTGTTCCTGATGCATAAGGCGTCGCGAGCACAGGTTTTGTTCAAGCTACGGCTTCCGCATGCTATGCCAAATATGTTTGCGGGAGTCAGGATTTCAGCAGGCATTGCAGTGATCGGCGCAATTACTGGCGAATGGTTTGCGGGCTCGAACCGGGTTGGCCAGGGCGGCCTCGGCTACTCCATCATGTATGCGAGTTCGCAATTGCAGACCGCGTATTTATTCGGGCTGGTGATCGCGGCGACTGTTCTGGGTTTTTCCTTTTTCTTTCTGGTCATGTTTGTGGAGTGGTATTTTCTGCGTAACTGGCATGAATCGAAGCGAACAACGGAATCTGAGTAGGTACAGGAATTATGTTGCGGTTGGAATCGGAAACAGGTTGGTGGCTGGTCACGCATCCCGATCACGCGCGCCTGGCGGGCGCCTTTGCAGAGGCGTGGGGGAATGATCGATTCCTGCCACCGAAGCCGCGCGAAAAAGTGCTGCTGGGCATTCGCAGCCACGACGATGGCTGGGCGGCTCGGGACGCCAAGCCGCAGATCACGCGGGAGGGGAGGCCGTCGGCGTTTTCGACTGAGTTAGTCGGGAAGTATTCGGCATTTGAGGAGATAGACCTCGAGGATTACCTTGCGGTGCGAGATCGCGCCGTGCGGTCGATGGCGGATGAGGACGCTTATGCCGGATTGCTGGTGTCAATGCATACCCACAATCTGCTGACGGAGCGAGCGGAGCGTTCCACGATTCGCCCGGAACAGTTGTCGTTGCTGGATCGGTTCCTGGCGGAGCAAGCTGACTTTCAGCAGGAACTGCGACAGCGCGTCGATTCGGACGGCGGACTTTCCAAGGAGGAGAAGAGCGGGATGCGCATCCGCGATCACTTCAGGCTGCTGCAGGCGACGGACAATCTGTCGTTGCTGAGCTGTGTAGGGTATTGCCGCAAGGCGACGTTGCTGCATCCGCTGCCGCTTCGGGATGGGAGTTACTCGGAGGTGAGTGTCGAGCCGGTAGGCGAGCGGCATTTTCGGCTGGAGCCTTATCCATTTGGCGATAACTCGAGGGTCTTTGAATTTCCCGCACGGCATGTCGAAGGGAAGCGTTTCGAAAATGCAGGTAAGTTTCAGCACAGCTTCGCAGCTTCGACCGTAACTCAGCTGACGGTCGTCGTCAGCGCATAAGTTGCAGGAAGACGGCCGGGAAAAGGAAAGGGGGCGGCCCGACGGCCGCCTTCGCTAATTGCAAGCCATAACTTCAGAAGTTGAGGTGGAGGGACATCTGAATCTGGCGGGGGCTGCCGATAGTGTGCTTTACAACGCCGAGTCCAGTCGGGCAGCTGTAGAAGGTGTTGTCCGGGGCGCTGTTCGATTGGCATTGTTGCGGAGTGGGTGCGACCTGGCTGTAGGAGCTGGCCGTATCGGGCGCGTTGTTGTAGGCAGCGTTCTGGGTAACCTCATCGGTGGGAATGTCGAAGCTGGTGGTGTTTGACACGTTGTAAACGTCGAAGGTGTAGCGGAGGGAATACCTGTCTCCGAACTGCACCGTCTTCACCAGAGAAGCGTCAGCACGTTTCTGGAAGGACTGCCGGAAGATGTTGCGTTCGCCGCTGGTGAACGTTGTCTCGAAGTTATCGCCCTGGGGAACGCCGTCGGTGCCGGGAGAGACCAGAGGCAGAGTGAAGCAAGACGCCTTGAGAGCTGCGCCTCCTCCTGTCGCGTTGTTGTAGAAAGCACCAGAGTGGCCCGTGAGAGCGCTCTTGGCGGTGCAGCCAGGAGCGAGCGGGACGATGGGGTTGGTAATGCCGTCAAAGGTGCTGTAGTAGAGGCTGCCTACTGCGCCGGAGAAATCGATGATGCTGTAAGGCTGACCGCTCTGGATGATGGCGATGCCGGTGAGTGACCAGTCGTTGAGCACCTTACCGGGGAGGGAGCTCTCGTTGTAGAACCTGGGCGGGACCAAGCCATAGGTGAAGTTCAGCACGTGCTTGCGGTCGAAGTCGGATGATCCGTAGCCGCTGCGAAGATTATTAGGGTTGTTGCCGTTGTAGAAGAGGCCGAGCGCGCTCTGTTCATCCGTCGCGTGCGAGTAGGTATAGGAAGCTCCAGTCTGGAATCCGTGGCTGATACGCTTTTCCACGTGCGCCTGAAGGGCGTTGTAAGTCGAGATACCAGCGGCCGTGTAGGACTCTGACTCAGAGGAGTAGCCGATGTAAGGAACACGAAGATCGACGTTGCCGCCCTCGTAGTTCTGCTGCATCGGCCCATAAGCGCAGTTGGGATCATTGTTGACGCAAATGGGGAAAAAGGTGACAGGACTATAGACCGTATAGCCGTAGCTGAAGTCCTGGGTGGCTGTGCCGCCTGGATGTGTGGGGTTGCTGGAAGTGGCAAGCTGGGCCTGGTTGAAGGGCAAGGGGATTACCTGGTGACGTCCGAGATTGCCGACGTAACCGAGGTCGATCATCAGGTCGTTGCGGGGTTGCCATTCCAGATCGAGAGTGTAGTTAATCGAATAGGGCAGCTTGTTCGCGCGGTTATAGTCGCCCAAGGTGAAAGGCTGGGCGCCGGCGATAATGCCGGCAGCATTGGGCAGAAAATTAGTGAGGTCAGCAGCGCTGGGGTTGGACGGCGGAGCGAGGGGGTTTGGGCCCCACGGTTGAGCAAGATTATAAGCCAGCGTGTTGCCGTCGGCGGGGCTATAGTCGGGTAGGCCGCAGATGGGTATATAGTAGTTGTATTCGAAGCTTGTGTTGCCATAAGGCGATGCGGTGTAGGGACAGGCTTGGGCGGTGACAAACGGAGGGGTCTGGCTGACGCCAAAGGGACCGCCCGCTACCTCACCGGCAGCGTAGCCCGGAGAGAAATAGGTATAAAGTTCCCCGCGATCATAGTAGAAGCCGGTACCGCCGCGGACGACAAATTTATCCTTAAAGGTTGATGGCTGCCATGCAAAGCCGAGGCGTGGCGCGATGCCCCACTGGCGCCCGGTAAGGGTGGTGTTGCTCACGCCCTTGGTGCCGTTGACGTTATTGCCGGCAATGATAAAGCCAGGATCGGCAATAGTGTCGGAGCCGACGTCATAGCTGTAAGCAGAAGGGTCGAAGTTATAGATGCGCCCATATTTTTCGGTCAGGCCGCCGTTCCAGTCATAGCGAAGACCAGCAGTGATGCTGAGGTTGGCCCGCACCTGGTACTTATCCTGGAGGAAGAGGCCGGTCTGATTGGCGCGGTAATAGCGATTGGCGTCTCCCTGAAGAAAGTCGGTAGCCACGAAGCCGTCGGTGGAGTACGGAGAAACCCAGTTCATGGCGTAAGTGGAGAAATCGGGAGTAGCTACAGCGCCCTTGCCCGTGCGCAGGTCGCGGATGTTGAGCTGCGAATAGGCCCAGCTGCCGCCAAAGGCGATGGAATGCGGTCCCTTCGTCCATATGGCGGTCGCTGACGGTTCGATGCGATTCTGGAAGACGCCGGTAAAGGCACCCTGGTTCGCTGAGCTGGGTCCGATATTCAGCATCTGTTGGGGAAGCTCGTAGCCGTACTCGCCGAGAGTGTCGACGATAGTGATGCCCGGAAAATAGGAGCCAAAGGCTGAGGTCATAGCGGCGAGTGGCGATCCGGCCTGGCCGGGCGCCCAGAGCTGATCGTTGGTGCTGTATGCCTTTTCCCGGAGAACACCCAGTGTTTCAGTGAGACTGAAGCTGGGGCCCAGGGTCTGGACGTTATTGATGGCAGCCACCTGCGATCCAGCATCCATGTGTTCCGTGAATCCGGGCACGCTCGAGGTTCCGTAGGGTGAGCTGTTGGGATCGTGCTGGTAGTAGTACTTGAAACTTACCAGGTCTTTTGTCGAGGCGTTCCAATCCAGGTCGCCGACGGCCTGGTCGGCTGTGAAGTAGGAGGTACCGGTCTCAAAAGCATTCGAGGGCGAGAGTGGGTCGGGGATGTGGCCGTTATCGTTGGGGATGAGCCACTGTCCGTTGGGAAGCTTAGCCTGGAAGAGGGCAAGGCCTACAGGATTGGCAGCCCAGTCAGAAGGGCCGACGGTGAAGCCGTTTGCGGCGTCTTCCCCGGGCCAGTTGTTGTCGACAATCGTGGCCAGTCCTGCGGGCGTTCGATTGGTATCGTTGAGGCCTGGGGGAACGGCGATCAGATTATCACCCGTCTCCTGGTCGGAGATATGCAGGTGCTGATAGCCGAGGAAGTAGAAAAGCTTGTCCTTGATGATGGGTCCGCCGAATGTACCGCCGGCAATATAGCGATGTAACTCCGGATTTCTGTCTGCTTCCGGGATGCCTGTGTTGTTTTTGAAAAAGAAGGGTGCAGCGTTGATCCAGTTAGTCCCGCGGTGGCCGTAGAGGCTGCCGTGCATGGCGTTGCTGCCGGAGCTTGTGCTCATGTCGATGTGCGCACCACTGGCCGATCCCTGCTGGGCGTCGTACATGGAGGCGTTGACGCGAACTTCGGCGAGGGTTTCGGGCGCAGGAGTCGGGATCGAGTTTCCGATAGAGAGATACACGGAGGAAGCGCTGGGTTCAACGCCGGCACTGGTTGTGCCGCTGCTGGCGCCGCCGCCGGTATTATTCACGACGCGCGCGGATTCCACCTGGCTGGTGCTTTTGCCATTGAAGAGATTGCTGGAATCGACGCCATTCAGCAGGAAGGCATTGGAAGTATCGCGCTGGCCGTTCGCCCAGATAGGCGCATTGCCAAGGCCGCTGTTGGATCCCGTGCCACCGGGAAGTTCGGCGTTCACGCCCGGCGAAAGAATGGCAAGGCCAGTGAAGCTGCCTGTAGGCAGAGGGATGGTATCGATCTGCGCTTTATCGAGGACGTAGCCGTTAGTGGTGTCGACGGTATTGAGCAGCGGAGAAGCTTCGACGGTGACGGATTCACTGACCTGGCCGATTTTCAGGACAGCGTTAACGGTGGCAGTGCGATCGGCCTGGACCAGGATAGAAGGGAATTTCTGGGATTCATACCCCTGCACCGCGAAGTTAACAGTATAGGTACCGATCGGCAGCTGCACGAATTCGTACTCGCCACTGGCATTTGTTCTTGTCGTGTGGGTCAACGCGGTTTGATCGTTGACGACCGTGACCGTTGCGGCGGAAACCGCGCCTCCAGAGACGTCGGTGACCTCGCCTGTGATGCCGCCGAGAGTCTGCTGAGCGTGGATTGCGAGGGGAAGGGCAACACAGGACACGAGAAAAACGCAAAGTGCGAATCTCCTGGACATCGGTAACTGCCTCCTCAAAAGTTGTAGAAAAAGGTCCTCTACCGCGCCTGAAATGCGGTGCGGCGGCTGCCTGGTGCAGTCTTCAAGAAAAAGTTGGTTGAGACAAGAGCGGCTGCGAGAACTGCGGGAGCCGAGTCGACAGGGACTTTCAGGAGAGCATAGCCCAGGCGGGGTTCAAGCCAAAGAAAAAAATAAGAGGATGATTGGGAAACCTGATGCGGGAGATAAATCCTGCTTATGTTGTGTCGCCGGGCAGGACAGAAACGTGGGCGGCGACGATGCGCCATCCTTCGGGCAGACGCACCCACGTCTGACTCTGGCGACCGCGCACGATGCCGCTGGGGGTGAGCCGGGAGAACTCGATGGCAATTTCGCCGAAGTCCTGGCCGAAGGTGAGGATGTCGAGGCGGTCGATGGCGCGGGCGAGGTTCGCCGGCGAGCGTCCTTTGCGGAAGGCGACGATCTCTTCGATGCCGTGGAGATTCTCGGTCGCGCCGAAGCGAACTGTGTGCGGTGAAGCCCAGAACATTGCGATCAGATTCTCGACGTCGTTGCTGACGAGGGCGGTCTCGTAGCGCGGATAGAGCTCAGAGAGCTCCTGCACGATGGCGGGATCGTTGACTCGCATCAGAAGAAGCGCCTTTCGGGGAGAATATTCTTCGCGATGGCTGCGCTGACGGTGATCATTGGCTCGTTGACGACCTGGCTGAGGCGCAGGTGCATGGCCACGCTGCACAGAATATAGGCATCGACGTCGGCGAACCCCCAGAGGTGAATGAGCAGATCGACCATGCGGGAGGTAGCGTTGCGTGCGGCGAGCAGCGGATCCGGGTCTGATTCGACGACGATCCAGGAATCGGACGTTACGGAACGGGGAGGCTCAGCCGACTCGATGAGCGGGCCGGAGAGCGTGTGGCCACGGTGCAAATGAAAGCGCAGGGCGACGTCGACCGGACACTCGATGCCGTTGATGCAGACTTCGCCGTCTCCCTGGGCAGCATGACCGTCTCCGCAGGAAAAGAGCACGCCGGGATTGAGGACGGGGAGATAGAGGCGCGCTCCTGCGCAGAGTTCACGGACATCCATGTTGCCGCCGAAGGGGCCAGGCGGACGAGTGCGGAATTCGCCGTCGATGGCAGGAGCGACGCCCATTACGCCGCAAAAGGGACGAAGCGGCACGACTGCCGGAGCGAGGGAGCGAGTTTCGTATGGGAGCAGCTCCCAATGAAAGAGGTATGGCTGGCGGAACCGCTCTTTTAGGAAGCCTAGTCCCTCGACGATGGTCGAATATCCCCAACCGTGATGGGTGAGGTCGAGAATTTCAATTTCGAGGACGTCGCCGGGTTGCGCGCCGCGAACGAAGACAGGGCCGGTGAGGGAGTGAACGCGTCCGCGATCGATTCGGGAAAGCTCCTCGAGCAAGGTACCGGGATGCACTTGTCCGCCGGCGGCCTCGACGCACCGGAAGTGGACGGTGTCGCCGGGATCGATCTCAAGGCGAGGCGGCAGAGCGCGATTCCAGCGCGAGTGCGTTGAGATGGCATCGAGTCCGTGTTCGGTCATCGCACAGACACGACCATCTGAAGTTCGACCATGGCATGGCGCGGCAGAGCGGTGACGCCGATGGCAGCACGTGCGTGACGCCCGGCTTCGCCGAAGACTTCGACTAGCAGATCGGAGGCGCCGTTGATCACCTGCGGTGAATCCGGAAAGCCCGTGACGGCGTTGACGTAGCCATTGACGCTGACGATGTGCTCGACGCGATCGAGCGTGCCCAACGCCTGGCGGATCACAGCCAGGTGCGTGAGAGCACAGCGGCGGGCGGCGAGGCGCCCCTCGTCGACGGAGCGTTCGGCGCCGATCTTGCCGGTAAGGACTCCGTTTTCGTCCGATGAGATGACTCCCGCGAGAAACAGCAGCGGGCCGGCTTGTCTTGCGGGCAGATAGTTGCCGCCGGGCGCAGGAGGTGGCGGAAGCACGAGGCCCAGCGCGACGAGGCGCTCTTCCGGAGTCATTGCGGACACTCTACCACGCTCGAGATTTTCCTTCGGAGAGCAGCGACGGTCGTTTACGATAAGCCGCATGCGATCCGCATTTTTTCTGTTTTGCGCGGCGCTGCTGAGCGCTGCGATCCCGGCGACTGCGCCGCAACGGGTAACGCTGGCGGTCGAGCGAAGCTCTCCGCAGGACGTGGAAGTTTCCGGGGACGTGCCGGGAATCCCGCAGGGAGCCAAGCGATTTGTTCGCTACGAGGATTTGAGCCGTCTGTCGCAGGTTGCTTTTACGGTCAGGGACGATTCGAATTTTTCCGGTCCCGTAAAGCTGAGCGGGGTTTCTCTCGACGAGCTGCTGCGGGCTCTCGGCGTCGACGAGGGGAAGCAACCGGGCAAGCAATTAATTGCCGCGATTTGCGATGATGGCTACGAGGGACACTACACAGCGGAGTATCGCGCAGCGCATCATCCCTTCCTGGTGCTGCGTATCGGCGGAGCGGAGCCGGCGAAGTGGCCGCGTGGTCCGGATGGCGAGAATTACGGGCCATACCTCATCTCGCACCCATCTTTCTCGCCGGCGTTTCACGTCCTCGCCCACGCAGACGAGGCGCAGATTCCGTATGGCGTGGTTGGACTGAGGTTCTTCGACGAGGCGGCGGTGCTGAAAGATCTACGGCCGACCGGTGCTGTGGCATCGCCGGCGGTGGAGGGTTACCGGATCGCGCTGCAGAATTGCCTGCGCTGCCATCGCCAGGGAGATATTGGCGGGACCAAGTCGCCGTTCGGCTGGCCGCAGATGGCTTTGATCGCGCAGGGAAATCCGGCGGCGTTTGGGAAATATGTCCTGAGGCCCAATTCGGTGAACCCGGAGGCGAACATGCCAGCCAATCCGCAGTATGACGCGACGACAATCGCGGCACTGACAGCGTATTTCCGCAGCATGGCCACCGAGGCGAAACGATGATCCTGCGCCTCTCGAAAACGCTGCTCGTGGCGGCGGTCGCGTTCTTCTACACGCTGGTGGTCTTTAACAACCTCACCGATTACGGTACGAATTACGCCTTTCTGCATCACGTTTTGCTCATGGATTCCACGTTTCCGGGGAATCACGGGATGTGGCGCGCGATCCACCGGCTATGGATTCACACCATCTTCTACGACTCGATCATCGGCTGGGAAGCTGCGACGATGCTGCTGACGTGGGCGGGAGCGGTGGAGCTTCTGCGGGCTGTGGGTAAACCGGGAGCGGCATTCCAGAACGCGAAGACTTTGGCAATTGGCGGGCTGACGGTGAGCCTCCTAATGTGGCTGGTCGCGTTCCTGAGCGTTGGCGGCGAATGGTTCCTGATGTGGCAGTCGCATACCTGGAACGGACAGGAGCCGGCCTTCCGGATGTTCGTCGTGATCGGAGTGATTTTCCTGCTGCTGGTGATGCCGGAGGAAGGTCCGCAATCCTAGGCGCGGATTTCATTTGGAAGCCAGCTGGGAACGGAGATCAGCGTCGGCTGGCGCCGGATCCGCCGAGAAACATGAGAGCGCCGAGGACGTAGCCGAAGTCGTACCAATGACCGGTGTTTGGGAACGCGTAAATGCGCACGTTGGTGAAGAAGCTGCCGATGAGGCTGAAGACGATCAGAAACCCGTGGAGCAAGCCGTACCAGAATCCGGGAAGGTGATGGCCATAAGACACTGGCTGATACGCGCATCCCGCAACCCAGAGCATGACCGCACAGAGCGAGGCGAAGGCCAGCCCGTGCTTGTGCTTTCTGGGCGTGAACCGACTGCGGGGTAAGGATCGATTTCTGAAGCGTGCTGCGAGCGAGAGGCGCATTAGACTGCTCCGTCCGACGAACTGCGCAGTCTATCACTGGCGAGCACAAGCAGTTGGCCAGACGAGCCTCTCGTCGATGAACCGGGCTCCGGATCAGCCACACCCCTCCAGTCCCGTAAAATAGAGATGTGAAAGATGGACTGATGATAGAGAGCGCCTCCGAGGCGCCTTTGGTACAGACTCGGCCCAGAGTGGGGTTTGTCTCGCTCGGCTGTCCGAAGAATCTGGTGGACAGCGAAGTGATGATGGGGTTGCTGGATCGCGCCGGGGCGGTGATGACTCCGGACGCCGAGACAGCGGATATTCTGGTAGTGAATACCTGCTCGTTTATCGATAAGGCCAAGCAGGAGTCGGTGGACGCGATCCTGGAGATGGCGCGGCTGAAGACCGCGGGGCCAGCGACGAAACTGATCGTCGCCGGATGCCTGGTCGAGCGCTACCGCGACGAGATTCAGAAGAACATTCCTGAAGTGGACGCGGTGGTCGGAACCGGCGAGCTGGAGAAGATTCTTGCGGCAGCAGGCCTCGATTCACCCACGCCGGAGTCGGCTCCGCCGTCGTTATTCAACATCCTCTCGCCCGACTCTTCGAACAATCTGCCGACCCATGGTCACGCCGCTGCCTGGCCGGGCCGCGAATCGCTCGCGGGGACCCATAAGCATGAGCCAGCGGTGGCGAACTTTCGTGCAGAGGGCAATCGACGTGAGGAACAGGGTCGATTTTCGCGTGTGGTGTGGGATGGCGCAGCCGCACAGCTGCCCCAGTACCTCTACGACCATACGACGCCACGGCTGCGGGCGACGAAGGGCGCATCGGCTTACATTAAAATTGCCGAGGGCTGCGATCATCCATGTACCTTCTGCGTGATCCCGAATCTGCGAGGGAAGTTTCGATCGCGGCGGTTCGAGTCGGTGGTGACGGAAGCTGAGGCTCTTGTTGCCGAGGGTGTGCGGGAGATCACGCTGATCGGCCAGGATACGACCTGCTATGGCGAGGATCTTGGGCTGAAAGACGGTCTCGCCTCGCTGCTGGATCGGTTAGCCGGAGTCGAGGGGCTGACGTGGCTGCGGTTCCTGTATGCCTATCCGAACCGGATCACCGGGCGGCTGCTCGAGACGATGGCGAAGCACGACAACATCTGCAAATATCTCGATGTGCCGCTGCAGCATGCGTCGGCGCCGGTGCTGAAGGCGATGAAGCGCGGCGCGGGCGCGGAGATTTTTCTGAAAATGCTTGGAAAAGTGCGGTCGGCAGTGCCGAATATTGCGCTGCGTACATCCTTCATTGTGGGATTTCCGGGAGAGACGGACACTGACTTCGAGGCGCTGTGCGATTTTGTGGCCGAGGCGAAGTTCGACTGGCTGGGGGTCTTTGCATATTCCGACGAGGACGGGTCGCGGGCGTTCGAGCTGGGGGCGAAGGTTCCAAAGCGGGTGATCGAGCAGCGCCGGCGTTCGCTGATGAAGCTGCAGAAGGGAATCAGCCGTCTAACGATGCAGGCGCGGGTGGGACGAAGCTTCGACGTGCTGGTCGAAGGCGAATCGAAGGAGACGCCGCTGTTGTGGGAGGGGCGAACGCAGTTTCACGCGCCGGAGATTGACGGGACCGTGTACCTGAACGATTTCGGTCCTTTCGAAGAACTGACGCCTGGGCGGTTTTACCGCTGCGAGGTGACGGAGGCGCATGAGTACGATCTGGTGGCGCGCGTGGTGAGCGAGTCTCCGCTGAGCGCCGAGGCACGAGAGCTTGCAGGTGCAGGAGTGGGGTTGTGAGTCTGAAGGGCAAAATCTTACGGTGTCCGACGTGCCGGACGGTGGTTGCGCACGACGACGAGAATTTTCCGTTTTGCAGCGACCGGTGCCGGGTGATCGATTTGGGCAAGTGGGCCAGCGGGGGCTATCGGATATCGTCGCCGATTCTTGATCCCGAGGTCCTCGAGGGACTCGGCGGCAATACGCAGCCGCACGGAGAGCATGACGAGGAAGACTGAGTTGCGCCAGCCGGGGGTGCGGATTCATGAGGGAGGAACGGCGACGACGCCGGCCTCTCACACAAGATGGGCGTGGCTGGTCGGGACGTTTTTCGGGATTGGACGGCTCAAGCCGGGGCCGGGGACGTGGGCATCGCTGGCGGCGATGGCGATCTGGTATGCAGGCCTCCGCGCATCGCATCTTACGGGCTGGGCGGCAACAGTTGTTACGCTGGTGGGTGTGCTGGTTGTGACGCTGATTGGAACTCCGGCAAGCACGATGGTGGAGCGGGAGAGCGGTCAGACGGATCCAGGGTTTGTGGTGGTCGACGAAGTGGCCGGCCAGTGGGTTACGCTGGCGATTGCGCCCATCGACGCCGGTCATGCTCTGCTGGGTTTCGCGCTGTTCCGGATTTTCGATATTGTGAAGCCGTGGCCGGTGCGGCGTCTGGAGCGGCTGCACGGTGGAACCGGAATCATGCTGGACGATCTGGGCGCGGGAGTGTACGGCCTGCTGGTGGTGCTGGTAGTGCGGATGTGGTGGTGAGAAATCAGCGCGGAAAGCGCTTACCGAAGGATGGATAACGAGAGACGGTTCGCGGAGGTTCGAAAGAACCAGTCAGCGGGTTAGCGAAAAGTGATGGTACGCATTCTCAAATCCGAATCGAGCGCGACGCCAAGGATCGATGCGGTATCGCCGGGCGCAGCGCTTCCGGGCGGAGACGTCGAGGTTCGTGGATTCAACCTGGGGGCGATCGCGACGGAACAGGTCGATCCGAAACGGCCGGGGGGCGGTGAGTGGCGGCGGCCGATCGCGATGCTGGGCGAGCTGGCTGCGCCTGTGCTGCTGAGCCGCGGCGCACGGCTCGTGCTGCGTGTGCCGGAAGAGGCGGAGTCGGGGCGGCTGCGCATCCTGCAGAATGGCGCGCAGAGCAATGCTGTGGATGTGCGCGTGGCGAGCCTGATTGCCACGGGCGTGCATGCGGTCGCGAACCCGGTGATGGATCACTTCGGGGCTATTTACGCGACTTTCTCCGGCCAGCGCGGGCAGGAGACGCCGGTTTCGGTGTTTCGCATCGAGCGCGATGGCGAGATGAGGTCTTTTGCGCGCGGCATTGTAAACGCAACCGGGCTGGCGGTGGACTACGACGATAATCTCTACGTCTCGTCACGGCACGAGGGCAAGGTGTATCGGGTGGCGAAGAACGGCGCTTCCGCGGTGTACACGGAAGGCATGGGAGTGGCGACCGGGCTGGCGTTCGACGCGGATCAGAATCTTTATGTTGGGGACCGGAGCGGGACGATTTTTAAGATTGCTCCGGACCGGCAGATTTTTGTTTTCGCGACGCTGGAGCCGAGCGTGGCGGCGTATCACCTGGCGTTTGGTCCTGACGGAACGCTGTACGTCACGGGGCCGACCACCTCGAGCTATGACGTGGTCTACGCGATCAATCGCGACGGCGATATCGGCGTGCTGCACCGCGGCTTGGGACGGCCGCAGGGTGTGGCCGTGGACGTGGCGGGCAACGTGTACGTGGCAGCATCGCTGCGCGGACGCAGGGGCGTGGCGATGATTTCGCCGCGGGGCGAGGCGTCGCTGGCGGTTTCGGGCACAGGAATTGTGGGCTTCAGCTTCGTGCCGGGCGGGGGCGCGCTGCTGGCGACCAACACCTCGATTTATCAGGTCGGGCTGGGCGTCGAAGGATGGCGGCTGTTCTGATCGCGCACCGCCGGGCGGGCTGATTTCACGCGGGAAGAAATCCGGGAGATCGATGAACGCGGAGATTATCGCGGTTGGGTCGGAGATGCTCACGCCGTACCGCCAGGACACCAACTCCCTTTACGTCACGGCAAAGCTGAACGAGCTGGGCGTCGCGGTCGAGTTCAAGACCATCGCCGGCGACAAGCTGAAACATCTGGCGGATGCAATGCGCCATGCGCTGGGCCGCGTGGACATCGTAGTGCTTTCGGGCGGGTTGGGTCCGACGGAAGACGACCTGACGCGCGAAGCTGTGGCCGAGGCGCTGGGCGTGCGGGTGAAGCGCGATCCCGAGATCATTGCCCGTCTGTACAAACGCGCTGCGGCGCGGCGCTGGACCATGACGCGCAATAACGAAAAGCAGGCCGACGTGATCGAGGGCGCGACGATCCTCCCGAACCAGCTAGGCTCGGCGCCAGGACAGTGGCTGGACACGGTGGTGGGCAAGCATCGGAAGCTCGCGATGCTGCTGCCGGGTCCGCCACACGAGCTGAAGGCGATGTTCGAGGCGGATTGCCTGCCGCGCCTCAGGGAGATTGTGCCGAAGCGGCACATCGCTACGCGCGTGCTGAAGGCGGCGATGATCGGGGAGTCGGCGGCGGATGCCCAGATTGCGCCGATCTACACGCAGTATAAGGATGTCGAAACAACGATCCTCGCGCACATGGGGGACATCGAGCTGCGGCTCAGCTGCGCGAAGCCGATTGCGGAGATGGCGCAAACCCGCGTGGATGAGCTGGCGGGCAAGATTGAGGAAGAGCTCGAGGATTTCATCTATTCGTCGCAGGGCGAGACGCTGGAGCAGATTGTTCTGTACTACCTGGAGATGCGGGGAGCGACGTTGGCAGTTGCGGAGAGTTGCACGGGCGGCACGGTCGCTGAAAGGCTGACCAGCGTGAGCGGCAGCTCGCGGTCGTTTACGGGAGGCGCGGTGGTCTACAGCAACCGGCTCAAGACGGAGCTGGCGGGTGTGGACCCGAAGCTGATTGCAGAACACGGCGCGGTGAGCAGGGAAGTAACGATGGCGCTGGCGGAGGGGATTCGTGAACGGTGCGGCTCGACGGTGGGCCTGGGGGTCACGGGGATCGCGGGTCCGACCGGCGGCACAGAAGAGAAGCCGGTGGGGCTTGTCTACGTAGCGGTGAGCGACGCCGACGGCACCGATTGGCTGGAGAAGCGCTTTCCGGGTGACCGCGCCGGAGTGCGCTTCTACGCCAGCCAGCAGGCATTGGATCTGGTTCGTCGTCGGCTGATGTAAAGGGTGGAACTCCGAGCCGCTTAATCTCGTAAAAATATTTCAAATCCCCTCTTGCGCGATGTGCACGTTTGTGTGTTACAGTTGGTAACACTATGGCGAGTAACACTACATCGAATCACGATCCCGCCGAACTGGGCGAACTGGAGCGCGGCATTCTGGGCATTGTCTGGCGGCTGGGCGAGGCGACGGCCGATCGTGTGCGCGAAGAAGTTGACCGCCCGCTGAAAGATTCGACGATCCGCACCGTGCTGCGGCGGCTTGAAGAAAAGGGATATCTGGCGCACTCGGTCGACAACCGAACCTTCGTCTACCGTTCGGCAGAGTCGCCCCAGAGAGTAGCGGCGCGAGCCGTCCAGCGCATCGTCGATTGGTTCTGCGAGGGCTCGGTGGAAGAGCTGCTGGTGGGGCTCCTGGATTCGAAGGTGGTCAGCCGGGCTGAACTGGAGCGGCTGTCGAAACGGGTGGCGGCGGCCAAAAAACAAGAAGGAGGCAAGGCGTGACGGCGATGATGGTCGAAGCGGCGCTGAGGGCACTGGTGTTCGCGATCGCGGTGGGTGCGGGTCTGCGTGTCCTGCACGTGGAGAATGTGCCGGTGCGGAAGGCGGCGTGGAGTGTGGTGCTGATCGCCTCACTGGCGATGCCATTGCTGATGCGTTGGTCGGCTGCGACAGAGCTGGGAGGGCGATTCACGTGGGTGGTTCCGATTCGCATGCAACAGCTTGTCGTTCCGCGGGCGAAGGCAGCCGTTCCCGTGGCGCCGGTGATTCTGGTGAGCGCGCACGATTCGTCAGCGGACCTTGCGCCTGCCAGCACGGCGATTTCGGTAGCCACCACGCCGGAAGCAACGATGGCAGAGCCCGCACCGACGATCGCGCAGCCGGAAAGGCATTGGCCTCCGCCGGAGCGCCTGATCGCGATGGCCTATCTGGCCGTTGCCGGCGCATTGTTGCTGCGGTTGCTGTGGGGAGTGGGAGTGGCGCTGCGGCTTTGGACAACAGCTGAGCCGGTTTCGCCCCTGATGGCGCCCGAACCCAACGTCCGATCGAGCTCCAAGATTCCTTCACCGGTGACGATTGGATCCGGGATTGTGCTGCCCGCGAATTATATCGAGTGGGATATGAAGAAGCTGCGGGTAGTGCTGGCACACGAGCGCTCGCATGTGCGGCAGCAGGATTTCTATCTGCAATTGCTGGCGGGCCTCTACACAGCACTGTTCTGGTTCAGCCCTCTGGGATGGTGGCTGCGGCGCACGCTGAGCGTATTGGGCGAAGCCATTGGCGACCGTGCCGGCCTGGACGTCGCAGCGAGCCGTTCCGGCTATGCCGAGGTGCTGCTTGAATTCGCGGCGATGCCGCGCCAAACCCTTCCAGGAGTTGCTATGGCTCGCACAGGCAATCTTTCTCGCCGCATTGAACGACTGCTGAACGAACATCATTTCCGGAGCGCATTCGCGATCGGACGGCGGCGCGCCCTGGCATCGCTGCTGCTGATCCCGGCGGCGCTGTTCGCGGCAACGGCTCTGATCCGCGTGCCGCGTGTGGACGCGCAGACAGCTCCGCCGGCTCCGGCGAGTGCTCCGGCTCCAGCAGCGGCACCCGACGCTTCAGGCGCGCCAAACGATCAGGCCGCTCCCAATACGCCTGCCGAGCCCGCACAGGACCAAACCGCGCCGGCATCGCCCGGGGAAGCTGCGGCACCAGCACCTGCGGCTTCGACGCAACCCGTGCCACCGGCTCCGCCAGCTCCGGGCGAAGGCACAGCGACCTCGATCCTGAATGATGGGGACTCGGTGACAGTCAGTGGACCGGGTGCGATGGCGCTCGTCTCAGAGGGTGGTCAGAGCGCCAACGGCTACAACTCCAATGGATACGCCTACCACTTTTCAGACAATGGCGACTCGTACGCGATCATCGAAGGATCCGGCGACGACATCACCTTCTCCGGTGACTGGAACGGAGGTCGCAAGGCGGAACTCGATGCGGCGCGCAAGGTGGCCAAGGGGCCGTTTCTGTGGTTCACGCATGATGGCAAGTCGTACATCGTGACTGATCCCGCGATCGTGGCGAAGATTCGTGCGATGTACAAGCCGATGGAAGCTCTTGGGCAGCAACAGGAGGCACTCGGCAAACAGCAGGAAGAGCTAGGCAGGCAACAAGAGGAGCTGGGGCGGCAACAGGAGCGGGCGGCGACGGTTCGTGTGCCGGATCTATCGAAGGAGACGGCCGAGATCGACGAGGAACTCGCGAACCTGAAGGCCGAGCAGGGCCAGGAGATGAGCCAGGAGAAGCTCGGCGAGATGCAGGAGAAGCTCTCGGAAATGCAAGCCAGGCTGGGCGAATTGCAGGGGGAGGCAGGCCGCAAGCAGGGCGAGTTTGGCGGAAGGATGGGGGAGCTCGGCAGACAGCAGGGCGCGCTGGGTGAGCACCAGGGACGCCTGGGTGCGGAACAGGGCAAACTGGCGCAGCAAGCCGATCGACAAGTGCGCAGCATCATCGACGAGAGCCTGCGTAACGGCAAGGCGACGCAGGTGCCGAACGTCAAATAACCCCTGACGGGCCGCAACCAGCAATGTGAAATCAGCGGTTCGGCTGAACGAACCGCTTGCGTTCAGCCCAGGTGCCATCCTGCAAAGCGCGCTCCGCCTGGACGGCCAGTCTTAACTGATAGACTCAAAAACGCGATGCCCCTGATTTTCTACTCGGTCGCCGGGCTGGTGGCTTACCTTCTTGGGTCCATTCCGTTCGGATATCTGCTGGTGCGGTTCTTTCGCAAGGAAGACATTCGCCAGAAGGGCAGCGGCAACATCGGCGCGACCAACGTAATTCGCTCGGGCTCGAAGGGTCTGGGCGCGGCGACATTCATCCTCGACTTACTGAAGGGATGCTGCGCGGTCCTGCTGTGCGGAACGGTTGCTGCGCGACTGGGACTGGCGCCTGACGTGCGAGCGAACGGAATCTCCATCGCCGCGCTGTTCGTGGTCCTCGGCCACATGTACACGGTCTGGCTCGGGTTCAAGGGCGGCAAGGGCGTCGCGACCGCGTTTGGCGTGTTTCTGGCGCTGGCTCCATGGGCGGCGCTGGCCGGACTCGGCGTGTTTGCGCTGGTCTTCGCTGTTTCGCGATACGTATCGCTCGGGTCGATCCTGTCGGCCGTGGCCTTTCCGGTATTTGCGTTGCTGATGCCGCATGCGCCGCGCACTCCCTGGGCGACGACGGTCTTGTTTGTGATTCCGCTGATCGTGATCCTGAAACATCACCAGAACATGGCCCGCCTGATGAAGGGCACCGAATACCGCTTTGGCAAGACGGACCGGAGCACAAGGACCACCGCCGCATGAGCCGCATCGCAGTGATGGGCAGCGGTGCGTGGGGCACCGCGATTGCGATCAGCTTGGCGCGGCGGGGCGGTCACACCATCGCGCTCTGGTCGTACGCGAAGGATGTTGCGGCGGCGATGCGCGAGCGGCGTGAGAATACAGCATTCCTCCCGGGATTTCAGATTCCCGACTCGGTTGGGGTCTTCGACAATGCGGCTGAGGCGCTGGCCGGCGCGGAAATCGTCGTGAGCGTGATCCCGTCGCAGTTCGTGCGGTCGACTTATGAGCAGTTTGCTTCGCACCTGCGCGCGGGACAGTTGCTGGTTAGCGCAACGAAGGGCATCGAAGACGAAACGTGCTTTCGCATGACCGAGGTCATCGGCGCGGTGCTGGCGGCGCGAGGGATGGAATTGCCCTGCGGCGTGCTGAGTGGCCCATCGTTTGCGCAGGAAGTGGCGGCGGGCGCGCCGACTGCGATCACGATTGCCTCGACGAACGCGGAACTTGCCACGCGGGTGCAGCGGGAATTTTCCAGCAGCACGCTGCGTCTCTATACCAATGACGATGTGGTGGGCGTGGAGCTCGGCGGATCCCTGAAGAACGTTATTGCGATTGCGGCCGGAATCGCCGCCGGCCTGGGACTGGGATTCAACAGCAACGCGGCGTTGATCACGCGCGGGATTGCGGAGATCACGCGCCTGGCCGTGGCCTGCCGCGGGCGGCGCGAAACTCTGGCGGGGCTTTCGGGACTGGGCGACCTAGTGCTGACCTGCACAGGATCGCTGTCGCGAAACCGGACGGTTGGCATGGAACTGGGCCAGGGGCGAAAACTCAACGACATTCTTGCCGGACTCGATGGCAAAGTGGCGGAAGGCGTGCGAACCACCTCCGCGGCGCTGGGTCTGGCGCGGAAACACGCTGTGGAAATGCCGATTGCCGAGCAAATGGAGGCGATTCTCACGCGTGGCAAGCCGCCGGAGTGGGCGATTCAGGAGCTCATGCTGCGTCCAGGACGCGACGAATAACGCAGAAGCATGAGGATGTTACCCTCGTCGGGTCCCGATCAACCATTACGGTGGTAAGTACTGGTTGACCCGCTCGGACGACTGTTTTACCACCTTCGTGTGAAGCAGAAAGAGCCCCTGCTTCGTAGACTGACGAAGAAGGGCTCAAGATGCAGAAAAACCAACCTCGCGCTTCCCAGGAGTCCATCTTGCCGGGGTTGCGAATTCGCTGGCGTGTGTTTGCGCGTTTCCTTGCCGTCTTCGCGGCGACGACGACGATCACTGTGCTGGCGATGCTGGTCGCGCAGCGGACGTTGCGTCCCGCGCTGGCCAGTTGGGCAGCGGTGGTCATCGAACTGGGGGGAAGCGCAGCCGCGGCTTCGCTGTTGACTCTGTGGCTGGAGCGGCGCATTCAGCGACTGGTCCGGGTCCTCGAATCAGGAGTGGCGGCCCGTGGGCAGCAGGTGCCCGCGGAGCCTTCCGACGATCTTTTCGCGGAAGTGATCCCTACGTGGCGGGCAGCGTTGAACTCGATGCAGGACCGGGGCGAAGAGAAGCACGACGAAGCGCGCACCCACTACGAAACTTTGACCGAGTTGATGCGGATGTTCGCCAAAGCGGTCGACGAGCGTACCGCCTATCTGCGCGGTCACTCCGAGCGCGTGGCTGCCTATGCGGCGGCAATTGCCTGGAAGATGGGTCTCGACGAGAAACAGGTGGAGCGGGTTCGCCTTGCCGCACTGTTGCACGATATCGGCTGCCTCGGCGTCGAGGACTACCTCGTAATGAAGCAGACACCGCTCTCGCCGGAGGAGTTCGAGATCGTCAAGGCACACACGGTGAAAGGCGCGGCCATTCTGCGGCCCATCGGCATGCTGCAGGATCTGGTGCCCGGAGTCGAGCTGCACCACGAGTCTCTGGACGGAATGGGCTATCCCTACGGTCTGGCGGGCGATCAGATCCCGCTGATGCCGAGGATCGTGGCGGTGGCCGATTCCTTCGACGCCATGACCACGCCGAGGCCGTATCAGGCAGCGATGAACGCCGACTATGTTCTGGATATCCTGGCGCGTCTGGCTGGCTCGCGCTACGACCCCAAGGTGGTAGCGAGCCTGGCTGAGCTGGTGAACACAGGCGCTCTCGAAGTGAAAAATGTGCGGACTCCGGTCACGTTCCGTATGAGAAAGCCTGTCCCTGAGCTGGTGTAGGAGCGTTCAGACTGCAACCGCGCACCCGCCGGGTTCGCTACACTCGACATCAGGTGCTACGAGGGCGCAGTTCTCATGATCCAGACGTTGTTCGGGAGCCTGAACGAAGAGCAGGAGCCACAAAAGAAAAGCATTTTTGAGCGGATGCGGCAGGCAGTGTCGCGGACCCGCGACACTCTGGGCGAGCGTATCGACAGCGTTCTGGCGATCACCCGGACGGTAGATGAGTCGGCGCTTGAAGAGCTGGAGATGAGCCTGATAGCGTCGGATATAGGCGTGACCACGTCTGCGGAAATTGCGGGCAACCTGCGCGAGCGCGCGAAGCGGCAGCAGATTCGGGATGGAGCGGAGTTGAAGGAACTGCTGAAGGACCAGCTGCGGGCGATTCTTGACGATAATACACGGCCGGCGGCAGTGGTTACGACAGGTCCGGAAGTGATCATGATGGTGGGAGTGAACGGCACGGGCAAGACCACCACAAGCGGCAAACTCGCAGCATTCTATCGGGCGAAAGGAAAAACGGCGCTGTTGTGCGCGGCGGATACCTTTCGCGCAGCGGCCATCGAGCAGCTGGAAATCTGGGGAGAACGCAGCGGCGTGGAGATGATCCGGACGAAGCAGGGCGGTGATCCGTCGGCGGTGCTATACGACGCGCTGCAGGCGGCGAAGACGCGCGAGACCGATGTGGTGATCGTGGATACGGCCGGACGTCTTCACACGAAGACGGGGCTGATGGCGGAGCTGGACAAGATGCGGCGCACCGCCCAGAGGATCATTCCCGACGCGCCCCACGAGGTATTGCTGGTGCTGGATGCGACGACCGGGCAGAACGGCCTGCAACAGGCCCGGATGTTCACGGAGTCGGCGGGAGTGACGGGCATTGTACTGACCAAGCTGGATGGAACGGCGAAAGGCGGCATTGCCGTTGCCATTGCGCGTGAGATGAAGCTGCCGGTGCGATTTGTGGGAGTCGGTGAGGCGCTCGATGATCTGCTGCCGTTCGACAGTGCAGCATTTGTGAACTCATTACTGGAAAACTAGCTGCCATTTCGTATGGAAAAGGGTGTTGTGCCGAAGCGAATCGAGGGCCTGGACGAAGGGTGGATGCAACGGGCGCTGGAGCTGGCCCAAAATTCTGTAGGCCTGGCTTCTCCGAATCCAGCAGTGGGATGCGTACTGGTGAAGGACGGCGTGATCGTCGGAGCAGGACGGCACGAGTACGACAAGAAAGATCACGCGGAAGTGGTCGCGCTGAAGAATGCTGGGGGCGCCGCGCAAGGCGCGACCGCCTATGTGACCCTCGAGCCTTGTTGCACCACCGGACGCACCGGCCCCTGCACGAACGCTCTCATCGAGGCCGGTGTCGCTCGGGTGGTGGCCGCGACCGTCGATCCGAATCCCGCGGTGAGCGGCAAAGGACTGGACCAGCTGCGCGCGGCCGGTATAGCGGTCACCAGCGGCGTGATGGAACGCGAGGCGCGCAGGCTGAATGACGGATTCGCACGGTATATCCAGACGGGTCTGCCGTTCGTGACGCTGAAGGCGGGGGTTTCGCTCGATGGCAGGATCGCACCGGCTCCTGGAACCGCGCCGCGTGGCGCTCCGGTTTTTCTAACGGGAGAAAAGGCTCGAGCTCAGGTGCAGGAGATGCGCCACAGTGTCGATGCGGTAATTACCGGCATCAACACAGTGTTGCAGGATGATCCCCACCTGACTGATCGCTCCGGATTGCCGCGTCGGCGGCCATTGTTGCGCGTGGTGCTGGATTCGGGCCTGCGCACTCCGCTGGATTCAAAGCTGGTGCGCTCGGCACAGGATGATCTGCTGATTTTTTGCGCCGTGGCGCCGACGCCAAGGCAGCGAACCTTCGAGGCGCTGGGAGTGCGGGTGGAGCGGGTAGACGCCTCCGAAGTGGTTGGCGACCAATTCGGCGCGGGACCGCCAGGGCGAGTCCAGTCCGTCCGCAAGAGTGGCGTGTGCCTGAATTCCGTCATGAAGCGGCTGGGTGCACTGGAGATAGTTTCGGCGATTATGGAGGCGGGAGGGCAACTCAACGCGTCGGCGCTGAGCGGAGGGCACGTGGACAAGCTCACGCTCTTCTACGCGCCGGTGTTTCTGGGGCCGGGTGCGGTGCCCCTGCTCCAGGAGCCGATCACGCGATCGACGTTGCCGTTCCCACCGGAGGTCGAATGTATCGACCAGGACGTGCGGGTCGATGCGTACCTGCGCGACCCCTGGGGAGAGAGCTGAAGTGTTTACCGGAATCATCGAAGCAACAGGGACCGTTGCGGCCATAGAGCCGCGCAAAGGCACCACCCGCATTGCGATTTCTGCGCCCGCGTTTGCAGACCGGCTGCGTACCGGCGACAGCATAGCAGTGAGCGGAACGTGTCTGACCGCGCTGGAGATCGTGCCGCCGATTTTCCAAGCGGACCTGGCGGCGGAGACGCTGGCGCGAACCTCTCTTGGACAACTGAAGCCGGGATCGGTCGTGAATCTGGAGCTGCCGACTCCTGCGGGAACGCCGCTGGGCGGCCACATTGTGCAGGGTCATGTGGACGGACGCGGGGAACTGGTGTCGTTCGATCCCGTAAACGCCGCGGCCGATCCGGAGCTGACGGATTGGTGGCTGCGGGTGCGGGTTCCGGAGAACACTCGCCCATACATGGTCGAGAAGGGATCGATAGCAATCGAGGGCATCAGCCTGACCATCGCGACCTGGGATGGCGAGATGGTCGGGGTTGCGATTTTGCCCCATACGCGCACCGTGACCAACCTGCGGGTGCTGGGACCGGGCGATCCGGTAAACGTCGAGGCAGACGTGATGATCAAGCTGGCATTGGAGCAAAAAAGATCAACCTCAACATTTCATGTAACGCTTGAATATATGCTGGCAAACGGTTATTAACAGTGCATATTATCCATGTCTTGAATCACGCTCCTGGCTGCGAACCCGGCGCAGGAAATCCGCGAGCGTCTGCCCTGCTCTCGGAGTGAATTGCTCGTCCAGGCAATCCGCGTGTTCAACCCGATCGACGCGGAAGCTGCGAAAGTCTGTGCGCAGTTCGCACCATGCAGCCAGGGTCCAGGTGCCACCCCAAAAGTAGAGCGCGAGTGGATGAACGCGGCGCACGCTGGGCTGTCCGTCTTCGCGAGAATAGGCGAGAAGCACGACCCGTCGCTGCTGAGCGGCGGCGTGGAGCGTGTCGAGCTTACGGCGCAGTTCAGGGGGCGACTTATACCCGGGAGCATAGAGCAGGACGTCGTCGATCTTCTCGCGCAGGTTGGCAGGGAGGACGGCTTCAATCTTGCGCAGAGCACGATTGGCGGCCTCGGTGAGCTCCGTGCCGCCCCAGGCTTCCACCATGCGGGCCCCGAGGACTAAGGCGGCGATTTCTTCACGATCGAACATAAGCGGCGGGATATCGAGGTCGCGGCGCAGGGTGTAGCCCACGCCGGCTTCGCCCGTGATGGGCATGCCGGAGAGCTGCAGGTCCTGAACATCGCGATAGATGGTGCGATGGGAGACCTGCAGCTTTTCAGCGAGGCTGCGCGCGGTTTGCAGGCGGCCGCCGCGTAGCAACTGCACGATACGGAAGAGGCGGTCGGCGCGGCGCATACCGGCATTCTAGACGGCGGCGTGCAGACCGATGCGGTTTCCCTCCGAGTCGTGGATTTGGGCGACCCATCCAACGTTGGGGATGTGGTTCTTTGGCTCGACAATCTTGCCGCCGGCCTTTTCGACGCGGGCAAGGATCTGGTCGATGCGGCCATCGCAGTTGAGGTAGACGACGACGCCGTCTGGAGACGGACGGTGGCCTTCTCCATGCGTGACGCACCCAGAAATGCCGGGGCGCTCGTAGGGAAAGATGCCCATCCCTGGAAAGTCGGCGAGGTGGACCAGCGGGGTGGCGAAGATGGCTTCATAGAAGCGCACGGCCCGGCCGAAGTCGGAAGCGGGGATTTCGAACCAGGTGATGGTGGAGGTGACGGTCTGTTCTGCAGTGGTCATCGGAGTTTCCTCTCGTTTCGGAAAATTGACTACGAGAGGAGCATAGGAGAGGGCTGCTGACAGCGTGGTGTCAGCAGACATATGCCCCCTCCCCCGGGTATGGGATGGCGTGTGTCCCTGCTCGGCGACCTTGACGCGGCGGTAGGTGAAGTTTCATGGGTCGGATTCCATTCTTTCTAAGGCAAGAGTGGGCGAAGTTTTTGGCTGCGGCACCCCACCCCCCTGTTTGGGTGTTTGAAGGTTGCGTTGCGCAAGTATTTGATTCTGCGCCAGGGGTCGCTGGTAAGTGGGTCGTGCGCATTTGATTCTAAGGTGGATGCGGGTATTTATTTTGTTTTGTTATTGGTGCGTGTCGTTCACAAATGGGTGGCAGTTATGTATTTGCATTCAAAGTGGAAGTTGTCGTTCTATTTGTTTCCAAAATACTTAGGTCTGGCTTCGGGCTTCAGGGTCCGCTGAGTCACTCGGGTTCGGTCGCCGAAGACCGTCTTTTTTTCGGGCACTCGCAGACGATGCATTTGATAACGCGCCGGTTAGCCGATGTTGACAAGCTCGACAACAGTTGCCGGGTTGCGGAACCATTGGTTCGGGGCCCGGTTGGTGTGCGGCCATGAGAAAAGCCTCGCCCTGAATCCCGGGCTAGGCTATGTTTCTTTTTTACCCTCTATTATCAGAATACCAAGGTTGACGAAAAAAACTGCCAACTTTGTTGGCGTGGTTTGGCCCGTAAGTAGTTATAAGTCAATGGTCATTACTTCAGTGTTTGGGCGCGCCTCTTGACAAGTTTTCCACATTTTGGCGGTTAGGGCGGTAAGTGATTGAAGGTTCGTAAGAGGACAGCAAAGAAGCCGCTAGCTAAGAAGCGGTCTGCGGAAACGCTGTCGGCGCCCGCCAGCTTGCGGAGCGG
>Ga0182018_10000278_pt1 | contig 68040 bp, 59 predicted proteins | sample 812P2MmetaG_FD_120490 | JGI IMG/M metagenome (GOLD analysis project Ga0182018, IMG submission 120490) | Permafrost microbial communities from Stordalen Mire, Sweden - 812P2M metaG | ecosystem: Environmental > Terrestrial > Soil > Wetlands > Permafrost | place: Sweden: Stordalen | collected... | reverse complement strand
GACGCAAATGGCGGCTCTCCGGTCGCCTACGGCTCCCTGCGATCCGCCATTTGCACCCTTACCTGATGGGGTTGTGATGTAGACTCGCTCATTCGCCGTGGTACAAAAACTCGGGCTGGTCAATGTCGCCGAAGATTTGCAGATTAATGTTACGGACGAGTTTGGAAGAACATACTCATCGGTTTCGGTTTATGGCAAGAATGTGAATACCGCCGCAGGGGGATTAACGTCTCATCTGCTTCATGTAGCGACAGTCACAGACCTGTCTAATTGCGCGATAAAGAAAAATGAGTAGCAGTTACACTTAGCTGCGTCTTGCGCTTTTGCCGTTAGGACTTTGTACTCGATGTTCGGCGAAGTGATTAGCTTGTGCATGGTATCTCGGAAAAGGAACTGATTCTTACGATTATTGAAGCGCCATTCGGATTCATCCGGGAAGGCATCTAGGTGTTTAGCAGAGATTTTATGACACGAACCAACAATCGAACGCTTGAACAGAGCTCAGCCATTTTCGATACTGTTTGTATGTACATCTCCGCGCACGTATTCCTCGACAAAGCGGAGTCCGTTGACATAACCGCCGGGACGACAGCGGAGCTTCAGCTGAAGGCGATCCCGGGACTCGAAATCGAGCCAGCCAAATGAACTCTTCGCGGGGCAAAAGCCAAGGTCATGTTGACTTGTGGTATATCGTACGATATACTCACAGATGTAGCTCAAGCTACTTCAAGGAGACGAAGACAATGAGGTTTCACGGTTATGGCAGGCATTGCGGCGAACACGGCGAGCACCGGCATCACGGCGGGCTTCGCGGACGGCGCGGATTTATCGGGCGATTTGGCGGGTTCATGAATGGGCCCGGGATGAGGGCCGCGCGGATGATCGCGTCCGGCGATTTGCAGTTGATCATTCTGGCGCTGCTCAGCGAGAAATCGCGGCACGGATACGAGATCATCAAGGCAATCGAGGAACACTCGAGCGGGATTTATACGCCGAGCCCAGGAGTGGTTTATCCGGCGCTGACGTACCTCGAAGAGGTTGGCTACGCGTCGGCGGAGCCGGAAGGCACGAAGAAGCTGTACCGGATCACGGATGCCGGGACCGAACACCTGAAGAAAAATCACGAGAACGTGGACGAGATGCTCGATCAGCTGGCGCGGTACGGCCGGAAGATGGCCCATATCCGCAAGGAATACGCCGAACAGACGCAGGAGGCCGAGGATTTCGGGGCGGAGGCCGGGCGGGAGATCAAAGGCGAGTGGCGGAAGACAAAGGCGGAGTTTCGCGGGTTGCGGGACGAATTGAAGACGACGCTTTACGAGAAACTGGATGCGTCGGAGGAAGAGCGCGTCCGGATCAGCGGGATTCTGCAGCGGGCGATGGCGGAGATTCGGAAGAAGTGACGGTGGCGGGCTAGCGGGACGGTTTGTGGCCGGCGTTTACGCTGAAAAGAGAGATCGCTCGGGCGTAAACGCCCTCGGGATGACAAGGCTCGCCATGCGGCTCGGCTCAGCCAAGTATGTTTGCCGTGCACGGCATGTCGTGCTTCCACAAAACCGATCAACGGGATCGGAGGTGGGTGACTTCTTCGCGGAGCTCGCGGAGTTCGCGCTGCAGGTCCGGCAGGCGATTGAAGACGGCTACGGATTTCCGCCAGGCGAGATTGTCCATGGCGGGATAGCCGGAATAGATTGCCGCGGGGGGGACATCGCCGGGCACGCCGGACTGTGACGAGATTGTGGCGCCGTCTCCGATGGTCAGATGCCCTGCGGCTCCGACTTGGCCCGCGAGGATGCAGCGACTCCCGACGTTGGTCGAACCGGCGAGTCCGACTTGGCCGCAGAGCAGCGTGTCTTCGCCCACTTTGCACGCGTGACCGACCTGCACGAGGTTGTCTATTTTGGTGCCGCGGCCGATTTGCGTTTCGCCGACGGTCGCGCGATCAATTGCAGAGTGCGCCTGAATTTCCACGTCGTCTCCGACGACGGTGGTGCCCGCCTGGCGTATCTTGTGCCAACGGCCGGTGGCTTCGCGCGCGAAGCCGAAACCGTCGCTGCCGACGACGACTCCGTTCTGGAGCAAGACGCGATGGCCGAGACGGCAATCTTCGCGGACGCAGGCGTGCGCGTGAGCAAAGAAATGGTCGCCGATGCGCGCGCCGCGATAGATGGAGACGAAGCTGTGCAGCACCGCGTGGCTCCCGATCTCCACGTCCTCGTCCACGAAACAGTAGGGCCCGATATGCGCGCCGACTCCGATTTTTGCGGACTCCGCAATGACTGCCGTCGGATGAATGCTCGGAGCGTAGTGCGGCGTGGGATGAAACAGCTCGATGGCGCGCGCGAAATCGAGATAGGGATTTGCGGAGCGCAGCGCGGCCATGCGCGGGCGCGGCTCGTCGCGCGTGAGAATAATTGCCGAGGCGCGGGTCGTCTCGAGCGCCGGGCGGTATTTGCGGTTGACGAGGAACGTCAGCTCGCCTGCCTGCGCTTCCTCGATCCCGGCGACGCCGGTAATTTCAAGGCTCGCGTCACCTTCGACGGCGCAGGCTAGTTTTTCAGCGATCTCTCCGAGTTTCATGGCGGTCTCCTCGCGACGACTCGAAAGCTAATAGCAGCCACAGATAAACACTGATGAACGCAGATGGGCAGGTGAAAAGTTAACAGTTGAAAGTTTAAAGTACAAACGGAAGAGAGGCGTGCATTAGCGCAAGGAGATGGGCGACGACTTGGCGATCCGGGGCGCGATTGAGACTGTGCGAATACTGGTCACACGTGGAGCACGCCCGGGCCAGCCCGGGGGGCAAACAGCGGCAGCAAGGCGCCGCACTCCACATGCGCCGTTCCCGTGCCTAAGCTTTGGCGCCTTCGCTGAGCATTTTTTTGAGCGCGGCAGGGTCGAGATCGCTCAGTCGCTTGAAGCGCACGCAGCATTTGCCGATATTCGCCTTCGGGAGGGCTTCCTTGTAGCGATCGGCGACGGGACCCTTACTATCGGTCGCGCTGACGTACAGGGAGATGTAGCTGGCGTTGCTGGCCACGCCGATGCGGAACCAATCGGCCTCGCGCCCGCCGGCGTACTTCAGGCGGCAGTGGCCGTATGCAAGCATGCCCGCCTGGATGAAGGGGTCGAGTTTTGTGGCTTTGCGGATGAGCTGGTCGAGAGCGGCGATGTCGGATTTACGCGGCTCTTTGAGCTTGGCGATGTACTGCGCGGGCGTGGAAACTTTGAGTTGGCCTTTCATGGCGCAAGAGACTAGCACGGTACGCATCCGAGGCCACAAGAAACCGATTCACCGCAGAGACGTAGGAGAGAGATCCCTCGGTCGTCCGCCGCGGCGGACTCCCTCGGGATGACGATTCTCGTCGGATCGTCACTTGCCGAGGAGCTGGCGCGCGATGACCAGGCGCTGGATTTCGCTGGTGCCTTCGCCGATGGTGCAGAGCTTTACGTCACGGTAGAATTTTTCCGCGGGGTAATCCTTGATGAAGCCGTAGCCACCGTGAATCTGCACCGCTTCGTTGGCCACGCGCACGGCCACTTCTCCCGCGTAGAGCTTGGCCATGCTGGACTCGCGGGTGATGCGCGCGTCGTAGTCGCCCGCGGCGATGGCGCGGTCGGCGAGCCATGCGGCGCGATACGTCAGCAGGCGCGCGGCTTCGATTTCCGTGGCCATATCGGCGAGCTTGAATTGGATGGCCTGAAATTCGGAGATGGTCTTGCCGAACTGCTTGCGCTGCTTGGCATAGCGCACCGAGCATTCGTACGCGCCCTGCGCCATACCCAGGCCGAGCGACGCGATCGAGATGCGGCCGCCGTCGAGAATTTGCAGGCTGTTGACGAAGCCCTCGCCGTCGCTGCCCAGAATATTTTCAGCCGGGATGCGGCAATCCGTGAAAACTACTTCGCTGGTGTCGCTGGCGCGCAGGCCGAGCTTGTTTTCTTTCTTGCCGGGGCGAAAGCCGGGAGTTCCCTTCTCGATGATGAAGGCGGAGATGCCGTGATGTTTCTTTGAAGCGTCCGTGACGGCCATGGCGACGCAAACGTCGGCGTGGTGACCGTTGGTGGTGAACGTCTTGGCGCCGTTGATCACCCATCCGTCTTTCTTGGCGGCGACGGTGCGGGTGCCGCCGGCGTCGGAACCTGCTTCGGGTTCGGTGAGCGACCAGCAGCCGAGTTTCTTGCCTTGCGCGAGCGGGACGACGTATTTCGTCTTTTGCGCTTCGGTGCCGAATTTGTAGATGTGATTGGTGCAGAGCGAATTGTGCGCCGCTACGATGATGCCGATCGAGCCGTCCACGCGGGATAGCTCCTCGATGATGATGGCGTATTCGAGATAGCCCATCCCCGCGCCACCGTACTTTTCGGGGAATATCACTCCGAGAAAACCCATTTCGGCGAGCTTGGGAATGATTTCAGAGGGGAATTTCGAGGCTTCGTCCCATTCCATCACGTGCGGCGCTATTTCGCCTTCGGCGAAGTCGCGTACCGTGCGGCGAAGGTGGTTCTGCTCGTCGGTGAGTGAGAATTCCACGATACGTTTATATCATGGCGACGCGGGTGCGGAAGGCATGGAACCACCGATGAACACAGATAGACACGGATAGTGGACGCAGAGACGATGTCCGGTCCTTGCCAAGCATCTGCGCCGGGTCCGCCTGAGGCGGACTACGCCCCTACGAACGGCAAACCTTAATGCGATTTGGGCGCGGCGCCGAAGGGCGTGCTACAACGCGAGGGTGGCGACTCCGGAGCGGCGGCCGACGGCGCGGAGGACGAGGTCGGCGAGGGCGCGGATCAGGAGCGGCGAATCGTTGAGCGCGGGCATCATGTGAAATTCGGTGATGCCGAGGGATTCGGCGAGTTCGCGGGCCTCGATATTAATTTCGTGCAGCGTCTCAATGTGCTCCGTGAGAAACGAAATGGGAATCACGAGCATGCGGCTCTGGCCTTCGCTCGCCATGCGCTCGATGGTGCCGGTGAGCGAAGGCGTGAGCCATTTCTGCGGGCCTACGCGGCTCTGAAAACACAAAACGTGCGGGTTAGACCACGAACCTAGCTCGCGTACCAGGCGGACGGTCGCTTCGATGTGCTGGGGATACGGATCACCCTTTTCGACGAGCGCCATCGGCAGGCCGTGCGCGCTGAATACGAGATGAACTTCCTCGGGACGCGCAAGCTGTTGGAGGACGCTGTTGATGCGCTCGACGACTCCGGCGATGTAGTCCGGGTGATCGAAGAAATGGTCAATCAGGTGGACGGGAACCCTGGGCTTGTAGAGGCGGTTCCACTCCTTCAGGCTGCTTCCGGTGGTGGCGAAGGAATAGTGCGGGTAGAGCGGCAGAAGCACGATCTCGTCGAAAGGAGCACTTTCGAGCGCGGCGATGGCTTCCGCGGTGTCGGGATGCCAATAGCGCATGGCCACGATGGTGCGGGCGGGAATATGGGGGCGCAGCGCGAGTTCAAGTGCGCGCGCCTGCTGCTCGGTGAGACGGCGAATCGGCGATCCTCCGCCTATCTCGGCATAATGTTGCCCGGCAACCTTCGAGCGCGTAATCGAGATTAGCTTTGCCAGCGGCTTGCGGGCGAGAAACGATCCGGGAAAGTTGATGATGTCCGGATCGCAGAAGAGATTATAGAGAAACGGCTCGACGGCGGCTTGCGAGTCCGGGCCTCCCAGCTGGAACAGGACGACGGCGAGTTTTTTAGGTGCGGGCATGATCTCGATTGCCAGATATTAAGATGCCACAAGAGAAGCACGCGACTCCAGAAAAACCATCCGAGCCAGAGACGAGCCTCGATCCCCTTCCGGGTTCACGCGGGCGAATCCGTCCAACGATGCGTTATTGACGCCCCCGCGGAATATGTCTACATTCATAAGGTGCCCGTCAAAAAAATTCAAGTCGGCCAGGTTTGGAAACAGGACGGCACTGGCGATTCCTTTCTGGTCACGAAAATTTACAACGAAGCGCTGACCTCATTCGCGGTTCTGCGCAAGACCGGGTCCGAGAGCGAGCCTCCGATGCGTATCAAGATCGCGCAGACCGGCGGGGCAGCGAATCTGCCGGGCTTCTCCTACACGCAACAATCCGACGACTTCTAGATTTCGATCTCAGGGACATGTAACTCGTGACTCGCGGGCTTTCCGGCGCCAGTCAGGATTGCGTACACGTTTACGCGAAGCTGGATTAGAATGGGTTTTGCATGGCTGCCTCTTCCGGGTCAAATTTCGTTCACCTTCATCTCCACACGGATTACTCTCTCCTCGATGGCGCATGTGAAATCGGCGAACTGACGGCGGAAGCCGCGCGGCGCGGAATGCCGGCCGTCGCCGTGACGGACCACGGCAATCTTTTTGCCGCGGCGAATTTTTATCACCAGGCCACGACGCATGGCGTCAAGCCGATCATCGGCTGCGAAGTATATGTCGCGCCGGATAATCACAAGAACCGCGGCACGGAGGCGGAACGCTCGAACCATCTCGTGCTTCTGTGCGAGAACGACGAAGGCTACCGCAACCTGATCCAGCTCGTCTCGACGGGATACCTTGACGGCTTCTACTACAAGCCGCGCGTGGATCACGAGCTGCTCGCACGCCACAGCAAGGGCTTGATCGCGCTTTCCGCGTGCCTGCGGGGAGAAGTGGCCGATGCGCTGCTTTCCGAGAAATACGATCAGGCGCGCGTGAACGCCTATCGCCTGCGCGATATTTTCGGCAAGGGCAATTTCTTCCTCGAAGTGCAGGACCAGGGCATGGAAATCGAGACGCGCATCAACCGCGATCTCGTCAGTCTGTCGCGCGAGACGGGCATTCCGCTGGTCGCGACGAACGATTGCCACTATCTGACCCAGTCGGACTCCCACGCACAGGAAGTCCTGATGTGCATCCAGACGGGGAAGACGATGAGCGACGGCCAGCGGATGAAGTTCGCGACCGATCAGTTTTATTTCAAGACGGCGGAGGAGATGGCTCAGGTCTTCCGCGAACTTCCCGACGCCGTCTCGCGCACGGTTACGATCGCGGAACGCTGCAACGTAAAGATTCAGCGAGTCAGCAACCCTTTCCCCGAATTCAAGGTTCCCGAAGGGCACACGACCGATTCCTATTTCGAGAAAGTGGCGCGCGAAGGTTTTACAACGCGCGCGCTGCAGCTCGAACGCCTCTCGCGCGAGAATCATCTCCGCCATTCGCTATCCGATTACGAGAGCCGCCTGACGGCGGAAATCCAGATGATTCAGAAGATGCGCTTCGCGGGCTACTTCCTGATCGTCTGGGATTTCATTCGTTACGCGCGCGCGCAGGAGGTTCCCGTGGGGCCGGGGCGAGGCTCGGCTGCGGGCAGCCTGGTGAGCTACGCGCTGCAGATCACGGACGTGGACCCGCTGCAATACGATCTGCTGTTCGAGCGATTCCTGAACCCCGAGCGCGTTTCGATGCCCGATATTGACATTGATTTCTGCATGCGTCGGCGCGGCGAGGTGATTGACTACGTCCGTAAGACCTACGGAGAGAAAAGCGTCGCGCAGATCATCACGTTCGGCACGATGGCGGCAAAAGCCGTGCTCAAGGACGCCGGGCGCGCGCTCGATATGCCGTATGGCGAAGTGGACAAGATCGCGAAGATGATCCCCACGACGCTGAATATCGAGCTCGAGGACGCGCTGAAACAGACGCCGCAACTCGAGTCGCTGCGGAAAACGGACGATCGCGTCAAGGAGCTGGTGGAAGTGGCGCTGCGCCTGGAAGGATTGACGCGTCACGCGTCCACGCACGCGGCCGGCGTGGTGATCTCGCCTCAGCCGCTGACGGAAATCGTTCCGCTGTACAAGTCGAACAAGGATGAAATCACGACGCAGTACGACATGAACGCGCTGGAGCGTATCGGCCTGCTGAAAATGGATTTTCTCGGCCTCACCACGCTCACCGTGCTCGACGACGCCGTGCGCCTGATCCAGCAGAATCGCGGCGTGGCAATTGACCTTCCCGGTCTGGCGCTTGACGACGCTCTCACCTACGCGATCTTCGCGCGCGGCGACACCACCGGCATCTTCCAGTTTGAATCGCACGGCATGCGCGACATCCTGAAGCGCTATCAGCCGACGCGTCTGGAGGACCTGACCGCGCTCAACGCCCTTTATCGCCCCGGGCCGATTCAAGGCGGCATGATCCCGGACTTCATCGCGCGAAAGCACGGCGAAAAGAAAGTCACCTACGACCTGCCGGAGCTTGAGGAGATTCTTTCCGAGACGTGGGGCGTGATTCTTTATCAGGAACAGGTGATGCAGATCGCGAACCGCCTCGCGGGGTTCTCTCTGGGCGATGCGGACCTGCTGCGGCGCGCGATGGGCAAGAAAAAGCCCGAAGAGATGGCCGCGCAACGCGAGAAATTCCTGACCGGCTGCCAGGCGCGCAAAGTGCCGGTGAAAAAAGCCACGAAGATCTTCGATTTGATGGCGGAGTTTGCCGGCTACGGATTCAACAAGTCGCACTCCTGCGCTTATGCGCTGCTGGCGTATCAAACGGCCTGGCTCAAAACGCACTATCCCGTTGAATTCATGGCCGCCATGCTCACGTCGGAAACGGGAAACACCGAGAAGGTGGTTAAGTTCATCAACGAGTCGCGCAGCATGGGAATTACCGTGCTGCCGCCGGACGTGAACTCAAGCGCGCTCAATTTCACGCCGGTCGGCGACTCGATCCGCTTCGGTCTTACGGCGATCAAGAACGTCGGCGAGAACACGGTAAAGGGAATCCTGGCGGCGCGCGAGACGCTGGGGCGGTTCACGAATTTTTTTGAGTTCTGCGAATCGGTGGATTCACGGCTGATGAACAAGCGCGTACTCGAAAGCCTGGTGCGTGCCGGCGCACTCGACGGTTTGGGAGCGCACCGCGGCCAAATGATTTCGGTGATCGATCGCGCCATCGAGCGCGCGCAGAAGCTGCAGCGCGCCAAGGAAAGCGGCCAGCACGGGCTTTTCGGCGGGGGCTCCTCGGCGTCGGCGCCGCCCTCTCCCGAGGCGTTGCCGGACGTGGACGAATGGCCGGAGCACGAGATCCTTGCCGCAGAGTACTCGACGCTCGGCTTCTACATCTCGGGCCACCCACTTGATAAATACGCCGGGCGCTTGCAGGACCTCAAGGCAATTGATCTCTCGACGCTTGAAAGCCGGCGCAACAGCGAGGACATCGTGGTTGCCGGGATCATCGTGCAGCTGCGGCCGATGCGCTCACGTCGCGGCGCGCGCTGGGCGATCCTGACGCTGCAGGACCGCACGGGCGTATGCGAAGCGCTGGTTTTCCCGGAGGCGTTTCAAAAGCTCGAAGGGATACTCAAGGCGGCGACGCCGCTGCTGGTGAAAGGGCGCGTTGCTGTCGAGGACGTCGGAACGCGCGTGATTGTGTCCGACGCGCGATTGCTGGATCAGGTGCGCGACCCTGCCCCGAACGGCGCCGCGAATGAGGCCGCGGCGAGCGCGACAGGAGCGCCCAGCCTGCTGCGCGTGCGAGTGAGCCGCAGCGCCATGGACGCGGGAATCATCAACCAGTTGCACGAACTTTTCGTGAGCCGGCCGGGCCGCTGCCGAATTGCCTTTGAGCTTGTGCAGGATGACGGAACGGAAGCCACGATTGACGCGGGCAGCGCAGTGCGGGCGGATCGAGAGCTCGTCGAGCGCGTGCGGCAGATTTGCGGCAGCGATTCCGTCGCGGTGGTGCAATGAAGGAGTCGCCTGAGCAGAAGGAAAAACACAAACTGGCCCGCGAGCGGCTGCGCCGGCTGCGCGCCCTGGCGAAATTACGCAGGTTGCAGGCGAAGGCCAGTGAGCGCGCCGCCAAAGCGGCGCTGAAAGTTTCTGCCGCTCCGGCCACGAAGGTCCGGCAGCCCATCGCTCCGCCTCGCGACGAAGTTGCTTTCAAGCAGCGCGAGGGACAGCGAGACGGGCGTCGTGACGGGCACCGCGACGCACAGCGCGACGAACAGCGCCAGGTCGAAATCAACGCGCTCGAACGGGACATCGCCGAGCTGAGCCGCCTGACCGATCCGGGAGATGCGACGGCCGGCGAGATAGACCGCATCCGCCGCGAAGTGGAGGAACTGAAGCACGATTTCTACGCGCACCTCGCTTCCTGGCAGCGGGTGCAGCTGGCGCGCCACCCGCAACGGCCCTACACCGACGACTTTATCCGCCTGCTCTTTGAGAACTTCAGTGAAATTCACGGCGACCGCAATTTTGCGGACGATCCGGCGCTCATCACCGGCATGGCATCCTTCGGCGGTAGGCCGGTTTTGATCGTCGGCAACCAGAAGGGGCGGGACACCAAGCAGCGCCTGGCACGCAACTTCGGCCAGGCGAAGCCCGAAGGCTATCGCAAAGCCCTGCGTGCGATGCAGCTCGCCGCGAAATACCGGCGGCCGATATTCGTGTTCGTGGATACGCCGGGGGCGTATCCCGGCATTGACGCCGAGGAGCGCGGGCAGGCCGAGGCCATCGCGCACAACATCCGTGAGATGTCCCGGCTGCCGGTTCCAATCGTCGTCGTGATTACGGGCGAAGGCGGTTCTGGAGGCGCACTCGCCATCGCCATCGGCGACCGCGTCATGATGCTGGAGAATTCGATCTACTCTGTCATTTCACCCGAAGGATGCGCTTCGATTATGTGGCGAGATTCGACAAAGGCGGAATTGGCCGCCGAGGCCCTTAAGATTACGGCACCTGATCTTCTGGAGTTGAAGCTCGTGGACGAAATCATCCCCGAACCTGAGGGCGGCGCGCATACCGACCATGCCGCCACGGCAAAGCTCCTCGCTCCGGTTCTATCGCGGTCGCTCGATGAGCTCTTGCGGCTTTCGCCCGAGGCGCTGCTTCAACAGCGCTACGACAAGTTCCGACACATGGGCCAGTTTTTCACCTAAGACAGGGTATTTACCGTATTGTCTGTCCGGGATCGGCCCGATATCCTAAACTCGCATTCTAAGGTTTTACGAGCGCTGGCTTTGGAGGTTCGCTAATGCAGACAAATAGTTCGCGTTTGGGGACTCTCGGGATTCTGTGGATACTCTACGGCGTGTTGTGCGCTGTGAAGGCCGCGTGGATCGTGATAGACGGCGCGACTCTCACCCTCATGTGGGGCGCACTCCTGAACCGGGTAGCCAATCCCTTCTTCTGGATGAGCATGTTCCACTTCGCGATGTTGGCGGCGGTGATCCTGGCAGTTATCACCGCGATATTTTCGATTCTGGCTGGCATCGCCCTGATGCAGGGAGGCCCGTCCGGCCGGATGCTGGCGCTGGTGGCGAGCTTCTTGGGCTTGATCACCGGTCCGCTGGGCATCGCACTGGGCGTTTTCACGATCGTCATCGTACTTCCGAGGTCCTCGAACCAGACACGCACGGAATTCGGGTCCGCCGCCTAGACCTGCACGCCTATGATCGCGCACGGGCGGGGATTTGGCGTAAACGCGCCGGCACGGCTTGGTATTTCTTTCCGCCATTAGAGCATTGGGCACGCCTCGCCGCGTTGTCATTGCCCGCCATCGCACACTCGTTTAGCTTTAATTAACGGGAGATCCGTTCCATGGCTGAAGGCGAGGCACCATTCATGTCGGAGGTATTCCGGCCGTACGAGAGACTTGTCGAGATCACGATCCTGGGAAAGACCTTTTTGGTTCCCGAGAGAAATTCGCTGCTCCGCGCCTTTCAGTTCATCAGCCCCGAAACGATTCCCTACGGACGTTTCTGCTGGAATCAGGAGTGCCAATACTGTCGGGTGAATTGCCAGCTCTCCGACGACGACCAGGCCCGCCCTATTTTGAGCTGTAAATTCATCGTGTCGGAAGGGATGCACATATCCGATCTCGCGCCGGAGCTTGTGGGCTGCCTGCGCACCAAGCTGGGTCAGGCGCAGGTGGCAATCGTGGATGCCCCGGCGGACCCGAATGCCATCAGCGGCGCGGATGTCCCGAGCGTCGCAAGCGCGCCAAGCGGCCCGAACGGCTCCAATGGAACGAACGGCATACACGACCACGACGAGTAGCAAACCCGAAGACGGATCAAGTCCCCGAGGATTGAATGAGCGGTTTTAAAGTGCTCGTCGCCGACGACTCGCCGGTGTACCGAAAGCTTGTCGAACATGCGCTGGCCGAAGATTCCTGTTCGGTGTTGTTCGCAAACAGCGGCCACCAGGCGATCGAAATTTTCGAGCGCGAGCGTCCCGATCTGATCGTCACCGATTGGATGATGCCCGATATCACGGGAATCGAACTCTGCCAACGAATCCGCGCGGACGTCCATTCTTCCTATACGTACGTCATCATCCTGACCAGCAACGCGGAGAAAGAAAACGTGGTCAAGGGACTTTCCGCGGGCGCGGATGACTACCTGACAAAACCTTTCGACCGCAACGAACTGCTAGCGCGCATCCGTGTGGGCCAGAGACTGATAGACCTCCACAGGCAGATTGAGGCGAAGAACCGGCTGCTCGAGGAGCTGGCGCTTACCGATCCGCTCACGGGCCTTCCGAATCGCCGCGCGATTGAGGATTGGTCCGCACGCCAACTGAGCGGAGCCGCGCGGCATGGCTTTCCAATGTGGGTCGTGCTGATGGATCTCGACCATTTCAAGAACGTGAACGACACACACGGCCACGAAGCCGGGGACACGGTCCTCAAGAAATTCAGTGAAGTGCTTCGAGCCAATACGAGGCTTTCCGACATCTCCGGCCGGATCGGCGGCGAGGAGTTTCTGCTGGTCCTCACCCACGCGGACGAGAAAAACGTAACGGTCGTAGTGGACCGCATTCGCACACAGCTCGCCGAGGAACGATTCGAATGGAATGGCACGGCCATCAAGGTGACGGCGAGCTTTGGCGCCGCGGGGTTTTCGGGGAGGAAAGCGCCGGAATTCAATCAACTCGTCAAACAGGCTGACGCAGCGCTTTACCGCGCCAAGGATCTCGGGCGCAACCGCATCGAGTTCGAGGCCGTAATATCCTTCTGAAGTTGCCGCCCAGTATTCCTTCCGATAACAGACCTGAGCGCTTGCCAGGAATTCCTGCTCCGTGCCATTCTTGCCGCCTTGCCGGGAGGGCAACGAATGCCGGTTTGCGATAGCTGCGGAGCGCGGGTGGACGATGCGCACATCCGGCAGCGCATCGAACGGCTCGAATTGGCGACTCGCTTCCGGCCCATTCACATTTCCGTTCTATTGGTTGACGCCGCCCCGCCAGCGCGGTTCGAGGACTATTTCTATCGTGCAACGAACGACCGGTCGGAGCGGTCGCCTGCATCGCGCGAGTACTTCGACGCCCTGGTGAAATGCACCGGCGCGGCTCCAGGCTCGGAAACGACTGAAGAGGCGGCGCTGGCCGAGTTTCAGCGGCACGGCTTTTTTCTCATTGGTGCGGTCGAATGCGCCCTGGAAAACCACGGCGACCCAGCGAAGGCGATTGAACGCGCCGCGCCCGGATTGCTGAGGCGCGTCAACGTCTCCTACAAACCAAAATCCGTCGCGTTCCTGTCTCCGCTGACCGAGGCGCTCATTCCCATTTTTCAGGCAAACGGCTGGGGCGCCCGCCTGATCCTCGACGACGGCAAGGCGTTCTGCGATTTAGTTTCGACTGGCCCTCTGGCCAGGGCGATCGGCCAAACGGGCGAACGTTGAAGCGGCATTCCGCGATTGTGCTAGAATTTGTGCTTCCAGCCACCAGGCAGATGGGGGTACAAGCATGAAAGCGCGCAAAAAGTTCCTGATCGGTTCGGGGATTATTGTCGCTACGCTGCTGGCGCTGGCCTACGTGGGCTACACGCAGAGCAAGACTTACTACCACACGATTTCCGAGCTCCCGACCTTGCAGGGCTCCACGCTTCATCAGCGCATGCGCGTCTCGGGCAATGTCCGCGCGGGCTCAATTTCACACCGCGATGGGCGCGTCAATTTCGTGCTCGAGGAACAGGGCAAGGACCTGTCCGTCAGCTACATTGGCAACGATCCCCTGCCCGATACGTTCAAGGACGGCGCGCAAGCCCTGGTGGAAGGCCGCCTGATGCCGGAAGGCGGCTTTGTCGCGGAACAAGTCCAGGCAAAGTGCGCCTCGAAATACGAGGCCTCTCCCATTGGCGCGCCGGTGGCCAGCGACAAGAATCTCAACAAGAGCTAGTATCCCCAAGGGGGAATCCGCTTGGATATTTTCGGTTCGTTCGCACTGCTTCTCGCGTTTCTGGCTACCGTTTATGCCTTCGTCGCCGGGATCGTGGGGATCGTTACGCGCCGCACTCTGCTGACCAAGAGCGCGCGCAACGCCGGCATGGCCGTGTTTGGGCTGATCACGCTTGCCGTCGCGTCGCTCGAATATTTCTTCTTCACGGACGATTTTTCGCTGGCCTACGTTGCGGCCCACAGCAATCACGCCCTGCCTCTTTATTACAAGTTCTCGGCGCTTTGGGCCGGGCAGGAAGGTTCGCTGCTGTGGTGGAGCTGGCTGCTTTCGATCTACGTGTTCCTCGCGCTTTTCCTGAACCGCAAGAAGCATCCGGAGCTGATGCCCTACGTGGGCGTCATACTCGCCGGCGTGCAAACGTTCTTTCTCGTTTTGAACAACTTCGTGGCGAGCCCATTTCACGTGCTGGCCAGCGCCGATTCAGCGGGCGTAATGCACATGGCGCGGTTATCGGAGGGCAGCGGACTGAACCCGCTGCTGCAATATCCCGAGATGGTGATCCATCCGCCGATGCTCTATCTCGGCTATACCGGATTCACCATACCTTTCGCGTTCGCGCTCGCCGCGCTGCTGGGCCGCTATCCCGGCGAGAAATGGATTCACATCACGCGCCGCTGGACGATGGTCGCATGGTGCTTTCAAGGAATCGGCGTGCTGCTTGGCGCGCACTGGGCGTACGCCGTGCTTGGATGGGGCGGCTACTGGGCGTGGGACCCGGTCGAGAACGCGGCGCTGCTGCCGTGGATCACCGGCACGGCGTTCCTTCATTCCGTGATGATGCAGGAAAAGCGCGGAATGATGAAGGTGTGGAATGTCTGGCTCGTCTTCGTCACTTTTATGCTGTGCATCCTGGGAACTTCGCTGACGCGGACGGGCATCGTCAGCTCGGTGCACGCGTTCGCGGAATCGTCCATTGGTGGCTGGTTTTTCGGGTTCCTCGGGATCGTTTTCGTCGTGTGCCTCACAGCGTGGTACAAGAATCGCGATTACCTGCGCAGCGACAATCAGCTCGACTCGCTGGTCTCGCGCGAATCGAGCTTCCTCTTCAACAATTTGATTTTGCTGGCCGCGTGCTTCGCCGTTCTGTGGGGAACGCTCTTCCCTGTGCTCTCGGAATGGGTGACTGGCAGCAAGATCAGCGTGGGGCCGCCGTTCTTCAATAAAGTGAACGTGCCGATCGCGCTGTTTCTCCTGTTCCTTACCGGTGTGGGCCCGTTGCTGGCGTGGCGCAAGACGTCCGTTGATGCGCTGCAACGCAATTTTGCTTGGCCTCTCGTGGGCGGATTGATCGCTGGAGCGGTGGGATTCGCTTTCGGCTTCCGCAGTTTCTACCCGCTGGTCTGCCTGATACTTTCCGTGTTCGTCACACTCACGATATTTTCGGAGTTTTACCGCGGGGCACGCGTGATCGCCTCGCGCGACGGTACGAATCTGCTTACGGCGGTTGGCGAACTTACGATGCGCAATACGCGGCGATATGGCGGCTACGTGGTCCACTTCGCCATGGTGCTGATCTTCGTCGGCATTGCCGGTTCGGCGTTCAATCAGGACATTCAGAAGGAATTGAAAGTCGGCCAGAGCATGACGATCGGTCCCTACACGATCCTGTGCCAGAATTTCGACCAGCCGTCCACGGACAATTACACATCCGAACGCGCCACGCTCGAAGTTTTCCGCAACGGCCATTCGCAGATGATGCTCTATCCCGAGCGCCGTCTGTTCCTCGCGAGCCAGGTGACCGAGACAATCGTCGCAAACGAGAGCACTCCGGTGCACGACCTCTACGTCGTGTACGCCGGCCGCAGCCCGGACACCAACCTACCGGTGATTCACGCGTATCTGAACCCGCTGGTGAAGTGGATTTGGTTTGGCGGCATCGTGATGGTTCTGGGGACGTGCCTGGCGATGATTCCCGATCGCCGTCCGGCCATTGTCCTTCGGACCGCGGCGGAGAGACCGTGGAGTGACGCGATCGCGCGAAGCGCGGGCGGATCGCCCGCCGCCAGCCCAGTCACAAGTTCGACCGTCCGCCGCCCCGGCTCCCCCGATTGACATGACCTACGGCACAAAATTTGGCGCCGTCGCGGTGAGGGCCATCGCAGCCTTATCCTTCGCCGTGATGTTCCTGGCATTCGCGACAGCTCCGCGTGCGGACGATTCTCCTCGCGCCAAGGCTCTCAGCAAGAAAGTGATGTGCATGTGCGGCGGCTGCAACGACACGGCCGGAACGTGCAATCACACGGGCGGGGCGTTTTCCGGACCATGCGACACGGCGAAAGCGATGCAGAAGGAAGTGGCACAGCGCGTGGATCGCGGGGACTCGGACGACCTGATCTTGCAATCGTTCGTTCAGGAGTACGGCCCGACGGTTCTCCCCGATCCGCCGAAGAAGGGTTTTACATGGCTGGTCTGGATTGCTCCCGTGGTGGCGCCGCTCATCGCGCTTTTTTTGATTTGGGAGGTCGTGCGCCGATGGCGCCGTCGCGTGGCCCTTGCCCCAGCAGGCGGACCGGCTATTTCGCCGGAGTTGCTCGACCGCGCTCGCCGGGAAGCAGGCAGGGGATCCGATGAGTAGCGTTGACATCGCCGTCGCGTGCGTGTTGCTGGCGCTCGCGACCATGATTTTCGTGTTCGGCGTGCGGCCGGAAGCGTCCGATGACGCACCGCACCGCACCAAGCTCGATCAACTCATGGAGCGGCGGGACGCCATTTACGAAAACCTGCGCGACCTGCGGTTCGAACATCGCGCCGGAAAATTTTCCGAAGCGGACTACGACGAGATCAAGCAGTCGCTCGAAATCGAGGCCGCACGCGTCCTGTCCGACATGGATATATTGACCGGCCACGCTCCGACTCCGGCCACGCGCCAGGCCGCCTCCGAAAAGGGACGGCGCTCATGAATCTTCGCCGCTGCGCGTTACTGATTCCCTCTTCCCTGTTCCTTTTGTTGCTGGCATCCCCGGCCTTGGCCGGCACGGTTACAGGGACGGTCCGCAACGGCACTACCGGAAAACCCGCAGCCGGCGTGGAGATGATCCTGATCCAGCTTCAGGGCACGATGCAACCGGTCGCGAACACCACGACGGACGCTGACGGCCACTATAAATTCGACAATCCCGGGCTTGGCGCCGGGCCGATGCTCATCCGGGCTGTCTATCGCGGCGTGAATTATCATGAGCCTGCCACGCCGGACAAGACGACCGTGGACGTTGAGGTTTTCGAGCCGACCGACAAGCCCAGCGCGTTCGCGGTCACGGTCCACGCGATCATTTTTCAGCCGACGGGTTCGGACCTCACCATCACCGAGGAATACAACATCTCGAATAAAACCAGCCCGCCGCTGGCCTACTACCGCGCGGACGGCTCTTTCATTTTTTCGCTGCCCGAGGGCGCGAAGCTTACAAATATTTCCGCGGTCGGCTCCTCCGGAATGCCCGTCGTGCAGAGCCCCATAGACAAGGGTCAGAATCAACAGGCGATCGCGTTTCCCTTTCGGCCGGGCGACAGCCAGGTGAGCCTGTCGTACAGAGTGCCCTACCCGAGCAATCAGGCAAACCTCCACTTCGCTTCGCGTTACGCCGTGGAACATCTTGGACTTTTCGCGCCGCCGTCGGTGCAGGTCTCCGGCGGCGGGTTTATCGCTGCCGGGCAGGCGCAGGGATTCAGCGCGTACACGCGCGATTCTGTCGCGGCAAACACGCCCGTATCCGTTTCCGTCTCTGGCACGGCGCCACCACCCGCTCCCACGCAGGATGGCGCAGCAGCGGGAAACGCGCCGGCGGACGATTCGCAGAATCCATCGGTTAATTCCCGCATTGATACAGGCAACGAAGCGCCCGTCGCGAGCGTCACGACGCTACCCGCGCGCCTGGACAGCCTGAAATGGATTCTTGTCGCCGGCTTCGTCGCCCTGTTCCTGCTTGGCTTGATTTTTGTGTCGCGCCAGCCTCAAGCGGTGGTCTCGACTGAGGCGCTTTCGGTGAGCATTCCAGCGGTGGCACTGCCTCCGGCGCGCCCGAACCTCTCGGGGCAGCCTGCGCTGTATGGTTCGAGCGCCGCGAGCGCGTCCGCGGAACTCGACCGCGAAGTCCGCGGCAGCCTCGACGAGCTGAAGGACATCCTGTTCCGCCTCGAATTGCGCCGCGAGGCCGGGACGATCACCGAACCGGACTACGCTCGCGAACGCGATCGCGTTCAAAAAGCCCTGCGCGATCTGGTGAAAGGCTGACGGATTTGTCCAGCCTGTCCACGCCGGCGCCATCGCGTTCCGGAACAACATCTGCTTCCGCAATTCCTTCCGCGAGCCTGGGGATTTCGTTCGATGGAGTCGAGAAGCGCTTTGGTTCGCTGCTCGCCCTGCGAGGCGTCTCGCTCGAAATCCTACCCGGAGAATTCGTCGCGCTGCTGGGCCCGAATGGCGCGGGCAAGACAACGCTGCTGCGCATCGCCGCACTGCTGGTGACCCCTACAAAGGGCAGCATTGCTTTTCGGGGCCTCTCCCGCGTCCTCGATGGCCCCACGAGACGGCAAACGGAGATTGTTTATGGTGATCCGAAGCCATCTATCGGGATGGTCGCGCACAACACATTGCTCTACGATGAATTGACGGCCGCTGAAAACCTTTGGTTCTTTGCGCAGCTTTACGACCTCGACGACATTTCCCGGCGCGTCGCGCGGGCGCTGGAGTCCTGCGGCCTTGCCTCGCGCGCCGGGAGCATTGTGCGCACGTTTTCGCGCGGGATGCGGCAGCGGCTGGCGATCGCACGCGCGTTGCTGCACGATCCGCGCCTGCTTCTATTGGACGAGCCCGCCGCCGGTCTTGACCGCCAGGGCCTGGCGTGGCTCGGAGAGACGCTCGCGCGATTGCGCGATAGCGGCACGACCGTGGTGATGAGCACGCACGCGCGCAATGAATCGCTCGATCTCGCCACGCGAGCCGTGTCGCTCGCGGGCGGCCGAATCGAGAGCGATAGCGGATCCGGCGGCGACCCGCGACCGCTGCTCGCCGCGCTTCGCTCCGAAGCCTGAGATGACCACCGCGCGCGCCGCCGCCATTGTGCTGACCAAAGAACTCCGCATGGAGTTCCGCGCGCGCGAACTGCTGAGCACCACCGTCGTCTTTGCGCTGGTCATCGTGGTTCTATTCAGCTTCGCGTTTGATCCCACAGCCGGCGAATCCCGCCGGTACGGGCCGGGCCTGCTGTGGATTGCGTTTCTCTTCGCTGGATCGCTGATGCTCAATCCATCGTTTGCGCGCGAGCAAGCGAATCAGACGCTCGACGCCCTGCGCATGGCGCCGGTCTCGCCGTTCGCGATCCTGCTGGGAAAAATGCTGGCGAATTTCATCTTCATGGCGGTCTCTGAAGCCATTCTCGTTCCCGTGTTCGCCGTTCTCTACAATATTTCGATTGGAGGAATCGTGGGCCGGCTGGCGCTGGTCCTGGCGCTTGGAACCGTGGGGCTGGTCGTCGCCGGAACCGTGTTTTCGGCCATCGCGGCGCACGCGCGCATGCGCGAGCTGCTGCTGCCTCTGCTGTTGCTTCCCATTCTTGCGCCGCTTCTGATTGCCGCCGTGGAGGCGACGGCATCGCTTTTCGCCGAGCAGCCCGCGCTCGACCGCGCCTGGCTCGCATTCCTTGCTGGATTTGATATCGTGTTTCTGACCGCGTCGTGGCTCCTTTGCGATTTCTTGCTGGAGGAATGAGTTGAGATCGAGCCGATGAAAGGACGCAGCGCCATCACCGCCGCCGTCGCCGCGCTGATTTTCTTCGCGGGCTACGCGGCCCTTTTCATCGCGCCCGATGAGAGCACGATGCACGAGATCCAGCGCGTGTTTTACTTCCATCTGGCGAGCTGGATGGCGATGTTTACGGCGCTTTCGCTGGCGTTCGTTGCGAACGTCGCCTGGCTCGTCACGCGCAAGCCGCACTGGGACTGGCTCGGAGTCTCCTGCGTCGAAGTGGGAGTCGTCTCCTGCACGGCGGGGTTGATCACCGGCGTCCTCTGGGGGCGCCCTGCGTGGGGCATTTGGTGGACTTGGGACGCGCGCCTGACGACCGCGTTCATTCTTTGGATTCTTTATATCTGCTACTTGTTGTTGCGCGGATTGATCGAGGAACCTCAGCGCCGCGCATCCCTTTCCGCCATTTTCGGCGTATTCGCGTTCCTCGATGCCCCGCTCGTTTATGCCTCCAACCGCTTATGGCGAACGCAGCACCCGGCTCCCGTCATTTTCGGCGGAGAGAATTCGGGCCTCGATCCCACGATGGGAAAGGTTCTGGTGGTCTGCATTGTCGCCGTCATGGCGATGATGGTGCTCGTGCTCATTGACCGCTACCGCCTCGAACGCATGCGCCACGATCTGGATGAGCTTCGGCTGTCCGTTGACGCGCGCGGCGTCGCCTCAAACACCGTCCTTACAAAGGGGTTACCTTGAGAAACTTTCATTTTCTCTTCGCGGCGTGGATGGCCGTCTGGGCCGTCTTCTTCGCCTACGAAATGTCGGTGGCAAGCCGAATCGCCAAGCTTCGGGACGACCTCGAGCGCCTGAAGCAACAGCTTCGCGAAGGCTAGCCAACTTGCTTCGTCCGCCTCGCACCTCCAATTGCCTTTGACAGAACCGTGTGGCGTTCCCTACACCGACGATTATGGAAGTGCGGTTCAAACCTGAAACGGAATCGCGTTTGCACGAGCTGGCGTCGAAGAGCGGTCGCCGGACCGACGACCTTGTAGAAGACGCCATGGCGGGATACCTCACCGAAGTAGCTGAAGTGCGCGACCTGCTCGACAGCCGCTATGACGATGTAAAAAGCGGCCGTGTGAAACCCCTGGACGGCGAGGCTTTCTTTGAAACCCTCCGTCAGCGCGAAGACGAACTTCTCAAGCGACGCTCTCCGAAATGACCGACAGCCAGGGCTTTGTTCTTTACCCTGGCGCAGCGCAGGACATCACTGAAATCTGGGAATAAATCGCCGCTGATAGTCCACAAGCCGCCCGGCACGTCCGTGAAGAGATCCTTGATGCAATCCGCGCGCTTGTGGCCTTTCCACATCAAGGCCACGCGCGGATTGACCTGACCGCACACCCGCCGCGGGTCCACTCGGTACGTGACTACCTCATTGTTTACAGCGCGAATGAGAACCCTCTCGTGGTGATCGCCGTGCTTCATGGACGCCGCCATCCCCGCGTCATCGCCGCAATCCTGGCCAGCAGAGAATGAATGCCCACTGGTTTGCAGCTTGTCAGGGGACCTAGCCGCGTCGCAACTCGCGCTCGGCTCGCCACCGCCTGAGCCGCCTGCTTGAACCCACAAAGAAACCATATTGCGAGATACACCATCCAAGCGTGCAAGTGAAAGAACCAGCGCAGACGGGTGTATAATGCGGCCAGGTTCCTTCCGGAGGTATCGATGAGGAAATCTTTCGCGGCCCAATGGATGGCAACACTCGTCGTGGCGTCGCTCGTGACGCTGCCCGCCGTCGCCGCCGCGCAGACTCAACAGCCGCCATCACCGACCGCGCAGACTCCGTCAGCGCAGTCGCCGGCGCCGCAGACTCCGCCGGCACCGACCACGCCAGCGCAGGCGCCGACCACGCAAACTCCGGCCACTCCAGCGCCGCCGCCCGCCGTCACCCAGCAGAACAGTCCGAATGTGAAGTCCGGCAGCGAAGCGGACGTTGACGCCATTGGGAACCGCAAGGTCGGGCACGGACCCGAGATGTATTCGCTCGAGCACGATATCGCCATCGGCAAGCAGCTCTCCCAGGAAGTCGAAAAGAGCGCGAAGTTCATTGACGACCCGGTGATCAACGAATACGTGAATCGGGTGGGGCAGAACCTGGTCCGGAATTCCGATGCGCAAGTGCCGTTTACGATCAAGGTCATTGATTCGGACGTGGTCAACGCGTTCGCGCTTCCGGGCGGATTTTTCTACGTGAACAGCGGCCTGATTCTGCATGCGGATGAAGAATCGGAACTCGCGGGCGTGATGGCGCATGAGATCGCGCACGTTTGCGCCCGGCACGGAACGCGGGAAGAAACCAAGAGCACTATCGTCCAGCTGGCTTCGATCCCCGCCATGATCTTTATTCCCTATAGCTGGGCCGGGTACGCAATCTATCAGGGTATGAACTTCGCGATTCCACTCACGTTCTTGAAATTCTCGCGCGGAGACGAAGCCGAGGCCGACTACCTGGGTTTGCAGTACATGTACAAAGCCGGCTACGACCCGAATTCCTTCGTTTCGTTCTTTGAAAAAGTGCAGGCGGACGAGAAGAAACAGCCGGGAACGATACCCAAGGTTTTTTCGACGCACCCGCCAACGCCTGACCGGATTGAGGCTATTCAGAAGGAAATCGCCACGATCCTGCCCGCGCGGGATCAGTACATCGTCACGACTTCCGAGTTCGACACGGTGAAGGCGCGCCTGCAGATGATCGAGGCGAATATCAAAGTGAAGGATTCGAATCCGAACAAGCCGACTCTGCGCAAGCGCACCACGCAGAACAAGGGCGGCAATACGTCCCCCAGCGATCCCAACAGCACGTCCACTGGCGGCAGCACGACATCGTCCGATCCATCCTCGGACGATAGCGACCGGCCGACGCTGCAGCACCGCACAACGGACCCGGATCAGCAGCAGCCGCAGCAGTAAAGACGAGTTAAAATTTCACAGTCTGGAGTTTACAGACGGGCACCCGGTTCACCACCGGGTGCCTTTTTTTGTCAGTGGGTGTGGACTTCGGCGACGCCGAGACGCTTGAGGCCCTCGGCGTAATACTTGCGGTACATGATGTCCCATTCCTCGCTGCCTTCGAGGATTTCCTTCTTTTGCGATGTGATCTTCGCGCGGACTTCCGTATCCACTTGCTCCTCAACCTTCAGGAGCGCGGTGATTATATTGACGATCTCCGTGCGGATCGTATCGCGATCCTCGACGAAGTCCACGCTGGGAACCGAAACCAGAAAATCAATGACGCGATGAGAAAGGCGGACGGTCTTTTCGCGGCTCAGTCGCATGTGGGCGGCCTCCTTAGCGGAGGATGAGTTTCCTTTCCCTGGCGAGCTGGCTTTTAATTTTCTTGAACATTTCCTGGTATGACGCTCCGGTGCGGCGCATTTCGTCGGAGTATTTGGCAAGGATCTCGCGCGCTTCCTCGTTCAGCCGGTCTTCGATGGTTACTTCGTCGGCCATCACCTGGCGCACCTGCTGCGACAGGTTTTCAACGTCCTTTGTTTCGATCATCTTGGCGGCCACCAGGCGCTTTACGATTTCTTTCGCCATGTAGCCGACATAATCCCGCGATAGAAGCATTCCGTATGACTCCGCGACGCAACCGCAAGCCATTCAGTCTAATGGTTGGATGGCAAAAGTTCAAGGCAGCGTGCAACAACCCGACAGTAGTTCAGTCCTGAAGGACGGCGGACGCGGACCTCGCGAAATGCAGGGCTGCGTCAGCGGGTTGGTCGGTGGCGACCATGGCCGTCAGATGAGAGGTTTCAAACGAGGAGATGTTTTCGCTCCCCGCGCTCGAAGCGCGCAGAAGCCTGCCGTTCGAGAAGCCGCGGATGGCTCCGGTCAAGCGCTGGCCGTCCCGCTGCCTGAGAAACAGCGAGAACTCCCGCGCGCCGTCCGAATAGACGAGGTGAAGGAAGAGACGCCCATCCAACCGGCATATTTTTGCGCGCTCCAGGTGGTAACTCGAAGCCAATTCCGAAGGCACCGGGCCTGAAATTCCCTGCTGTTCCGCGAGCGCGGCGATTTTTTCCGGATCGGTTATCCACGGGCGGGGCTGCTGCTCGACCACTTCCAGTTGGTGATCCCTCCCGGCATCGGCATAGACGCGAGCAACGTGTCCGGGCACCAGAAGATAGCCGGCTGCGAGGAGCAGAAACGCCGCGGCAATGCCCATGCTTGCGGCCATCCAGCGGCGGGGCTGCGGCAGCAACGGAGCCGCGATGGGTCCCGATGATTCCGCGGCGATCAGCTCGCGAATGCGGCGATTGACCCGCGACACATCGACTTTTTCGGTCAAGAGCGCTTCGCGAAATCGCTCATCAAGACGGGCTTGTGCTTCGAGCTCCGCCATGCACGCCGGGCAGGACTTCAAATGCGCGTCGAACTCCGCCGCACCCTGCGAGTCGAGTTCCGCGGAGATGTAGAGCGGCGCGATTTCCGTTATGTCAGAGCAATTCATTACGTTTCTCTTCCGGCGCGTCCCGCAGCCGCGCGCGCCTGCCAAACCCTGGGCGCCGCAGGCGCGAGACGCTCGCGCAGCGCCTGCCGCCCCCGGCTAAGCCGCGACATCACCGTGCCGATCGGCAGGGACAAAATTCCCGCCATTTCGCGGCAGGTAAATCCCTCGACAACCGCCAGCAAGAGCACCGTCCGATGCTCCGAGGAAAGCTCCTCGAGGGCATTTGAAATCTCCGCAATTTCCGCCAGCGACGCTCCCGACTGAGATTGCGGCTCCGTATCGCGGCCGGGAGCATCGAGCGAAACCAGAATCGGGGCGGCGCTTATCTGCCGTCCGTGGGCATAGAACGCGTTGAACATGATTCGGAAAAGCCAGGCCCGAATGTTGGTGCCGGTCTGAAACTGATTGAAACTGCGCCACGCCCGGAAGTAAGTTTCCTGAACAAGGTCTTCGGCTGCCGCCGGATCGGACGCGAGCCGCCGGGCCACCCGGAGCAAGCTCCTGGAGTGTGGCATGGCAACCCGCTCAAATTCGTTCTGCCGTGCAGTCACAGTCGTGGCAATCCGTTCATCACAATAGGGCAGGCACAGCCCGGAAAGACTTGCCTGCCCCATAGATACCACGGCTCGTGCCTATCGCGCTACTTCGAGTCCTTCTGCAGATCGGCGAGTGCCGCGAGGACTTCGTCGCTGTGCCCCGTTGGATTGACCTTGATGAATTCCTTCACGATCTTGCCGCTGGGATCAATCACGAACGTATTCCGCGCGGCGACCGTGCCGAGTTGCGGAGCCTGCGGGATGGTCATCGTGGATCCGTAGAGGGCGACGACTTGCTTGTTTGCGTCGGAGAGCAGCTTGAAAGCCATGCCGTCCTTGGCGCACCACTCTTTGTGCGATTCGACGGTGTCCACGCTGACGCCCACGATGACGGCGTTGATCGCGTCATACTTTGCCTGGTCGCGCTGGAAGCCGTGCGCTTCAATCGTGCAGCCGGGGGTCTGGTCCTTGGGATAAAAGTAGAGAACGACCCACTTGCCGCGAAAACTGTGGAGGCTGATCGGCGTGCCTTCCTGCGAATTCAACGTGAAATCGGGAGCCATGCTGCCAACGGTTGGCATTGCCTGGTCATCCGCGTGTATGGCGGGGGCGTGAATCGCCGGGTAGGCCATTCCGGCCAGTGCAACCAAAAGAAACAAGTATGGGAGCGTGCGTAGTGCTGCGCGTCGCGAATTCTTCATGTCGGGGTTCTCCTCGTCGTCAGTGCTCCGCCTGAGGCGGTTCGTGCAATTACTATAACGTCCAACCGTCCACATTTCATCCCTGCATGGGCGAGTCCCGGAGAGCGCCCGGCGCCCGCGAACTTCTGGTATTCTAGACGTGCCGGGGCGACATATCAGGTACCCGGCGACGCGAAAAATCACTCCAAGGATTTTTTCTGTGAGCCATTTGACAACTGCTGAGCGCGGCACGAAGCGAGCCTTCAATTTCAACGCGGGACCGGGAGCGCTACCGCTTTCCGTGCTCGAACGCATGCGGGAGGAGTTGCTCGATTACGCTGGCACCGGCATGTCCGTGATGGAGATGAGCCACCGTTCGCCTGAATTCGAGGCCATCAGCGACAACGCCGAACGCGCACTGCGCCGCGTGCTCGGCATTCCCGACGAGTACGCCGTAACGTTTCTGCAAGGCGGCGGCAGCCTGCAGTTCGCAATGGTGCCCATGAATCTGTATCAGACTGGGAAACCGGTGGACGTGCTGCACACGGGTTCCTGGACAGCAAAGGCGATCGAGGAGCTGAAGAAAATCGCGCAGTATCGTTTGGCGGCTTCAACCGAGGCGGACAAATTCACGCGGGTGCCGCGGAGTAGCGAGATCACGCTGGCGCCGAATGCATCCTACGTCGCCATGTGCACCAACAACACGATTGAGGGTACACAATGGAGCTCCATACCAGCGACCGGCAGCGTTCCATTGGTCGCGGATATGTCTTCCGACATCGCATCCAAGCCGGTGGATGTGCGGAAATTCGGTCTGATCTTCGCGGGCGCGCAGAAAAATTTAGGGCCGTCCGGCGCGACGATCATAATCATCCGGCGCGATCTGGCTGACGCCGCGAGCGACAAGATCGCTAAGATTCTCCAATATCGAACTCAGATCAAGGAACGGTCGCTTTATCACACGCCCTCTACGTTCGCCATCTATACGGTTGGACTCGTCCTCCAATGGCTTGAAGCGGAAGGTGGGGTAGCGGCAATCGAGAAGCGCAACGCAGCCAAGGCCAAGTTGCTCTACGACACGATTGACGCCAGTGGCTACTACAAGTGCCCCAACGAGCGGGAATCCCGGTCGAAGATGAACGTCGTCTTCCGCGTGGCGGGTGGCGACGAAGCCGTCGAGGCGAAGTTTGTGAAGGAAGCCGAAGCGGCGAACATCGCGGGAGTTAAAGGCCACCGGTTAGTGGGTGGCATGCGAGCTTCCCTTTACAATGCAATCACTCTCGAGGCAGTCGAAGCGCTTACTGGCTTTATGCGTGATTTTGAGCGCAAGAACGGCTGAAAAACACCCTTTTGGGCGCTATTCGGGCCTGCGGACGACACACCACAATACTGTGTCTTAGGTACAACACTGCGGCTTGACATGGCGCTCCGCTGTGGTTATCGTGTGACTTCCATGCGCAATGCCGCTATCAACCTGGCCGGACCCACCCCTTACGAGAGGCGCATGCCTGCGGTTCGGGCGATAGCAAGCGGCCCACCGCCCTTGGACGAGTACTACAATTCCCTGTTCACGGCGTTCGGCCCGCAGCACTGGTGGCCCGGCAAGACGCCGTTCGAAGTGATTGTCGGCGCGGTTCTGACCCAGAACACTTCGTGGACGAACGTGGAGCGCGCGATCTCGAATCTGCGGGACACCAGCTTGCTTTCGCCCGCAGCGATCGAAAAGGTTCCCTTGCGGCGTCTCGAACGCTTGATTCGCTCGTCCGGCTATTTCCGGCAGAAGGCGCGGAAGCTGAAGGCGTTTTGCGAATTTCTGCGCCGTGAGTACGGCGGCTCGCTCAAGCGGATGTTCGAGACTCCCACCATCGTGCTGCGCGAAAAACTGCTCGGTGTGTTTGGCATCGGACCGGAGACGGCTGATTCCATCCTGCTGTACGCAGGCGATCACCCGGTATTCGTCGTGGACGCGTACACGAAACGCATGCTCTCCCGCCACGGCTGGACCCGCGAAAACGCGAAATACGACGATGTGCGCTGGATGTTCGAGCGCGAGTTTCCCGGCGACGTGAAACGGTTCAACGAGTTTCACGCCCTGATCGTACATACGGGGAAGAATTTCTGCCGAACGCACGATCCCCTCTGCGGAGAGTGCCCGTTGGGACGCTACCTCGAGGAGGGCCGTTAGGGTGAAGCGGCGCCGCAAAAGCGATCTTTGGATGGCGATTGGCGGGATCGTCGTGGTGTTGCTGGCGGCGGCCGTATTCACGCTGGGGTCGCTCAACATCCCGTTGCGCCCACAACAAGGGAACGCGTTTGTCGTCTTTTTCGCTCTCTCTACTTTGATTGTGGCGGCGCTGCTGGTCTTCTCGCTGATCCTGACGCGCACTTTGGTGCGCCTCGGAGCCGAAAGGCTCAGCGGGCAGATGGGCTCGCGCTTCAAAGTGAAAATGGTTCTTGGCGCGATGGGAGTGTCGCTCTTGCCCATCTTGTTCCTATTTTTCTTCAGCTACGCGCTCGTGAACCGGACGTTGAACGCGTGGTTCCCGCGACCGCTGGAAATCGCCAACGAGCAGAGTCAGATTCTCCTGACTCACTTTGAAACCACGGAATTCGACCGTTTGAATCGCCTGGCCGCCGAGGCCGCGATTTATGAGACGCAGGATGAAGATTTTCTCGGCCGCAACCACGCGATTGATATTTCCTGGGTCGCCGATGCTAACGGAAAGGTGATTTCGAGTTTGGATTTCACGAAGGCACCGGGCGACGCCTCAACTGCGCAAGCCAGCGGACATACATTTTCTGCGGCGATCTCGCCGGAATCGGTGCAAACGACCCGAAGTGGAGCGCGCGTATGGAAGGTGAATGGCGAGCTTTACCTGGCGGGCAGCGCTCCGCTGAAAGACGGGACGCTGTACGTCGCACGCCATTTGCCCAGTGACTTTTCCGAGCGATACGCCGCCATCGAATCGCAAACGGCCATATACCATCAGCAGAAGCAGGAAATCCGCGCGTACAAGCGTGAAATCCTGCTGGCGCTGATGCTGGTCACGCTGCTCCTGCTTTTCACCACCACGTGGGTGGCGCTTTTTCTTTCCAAGCAAGTTACCGTGCCGATTCAAGCGCTCGCCGAGGCAACGCGGGAAATTTCGCGCGGGAATTTCGACCATCGGATCGAGGTGCAGGCGCAGGATGAGCTCGGCACGCTGGTGCGCTCCTTCAACCGCATGACCGAGCAGCTCGGCGAAGGACGGCGCCAGATCAACGAATTCACGCGCAGCCTGGAGCAAGCGATCGAGGAACGCGAACGCCGGCGCAAGTTAATGGAGGCAATTCTCGAAAATATTCCGACGGGCGTTGTGTCGCTGGACGCATCCGGGGACGTGGCGCGCGTGAACACCGCCGTCGCGACGATCCTGGGGGATTCCGCGCGCGGCGCGCATACGCTGCCCGAGCTGGTGGGTGAAGAGGCGGCGCGCGCGGTATTGCACCTGATGCGGCGGTCGTTGCGGATGGGCGCTGCGTCGAGCGAGATTGAAATCGCCACGGCCGGCCGGCTGGTGCGTACGGCCGTGACAGTCACGTCGCTCGGCCCGCGGCGGTCCAATCCCGGCTTCATCGTCGTGATTGACGACTTGACGGATCTGCTGCGAGCCCAGAAAGCGGCAGCCTGGCAGGAAGTGGCGCAAAGGATCGCGCACGAAATCAAGAATCCGCTGACGCCCATTCAGCTTTCGGCGCAACGTTTGCTGCGGTACCTGGATCGCTCCGCCGCGGCGAACCCTGCGGCGCAGCGCACGGAATTTGAAAAGCTGTCGGCCGAGTGCGCGGGACTGATTGAGCGCGAAGTGCAGACGCTGGAGTCTCTGGTGGACGAATTCTCGCAGTTTGCGCGATTCCCTGCGGCGCGGCTTGCGCCGGCGGATTTGAACCCAATCGTCGAAAGCGCCCTCGAGCTATTCCAGGGGCGACTCGACGGCGTCATCGTCTCGACCGATCTTGCGGGTTCGTTGCCATCCGTGAAAGCGGACCCGGAGCTCATACGCCAGGTCGTGGCAAACCTGATTGATAACGCAGCGGAATCCATGGAAGGCGCCGCGATACGCCGGTTGCGCGTGTCCACTCGAACGGAAAGCGACGGAGACGCCGTCGTTATCGAAGTCTCTGACAGCGGCCACGGAATCTCGCCGGAGGACAAAGAAAAGCTTTTCTTGCCCCATTTTTCCACTAAAGGACGCGGCACGGGATTGGGCCTCGCGATAGCGAGCCGCATTATTGCCGAACATAACGGCACGATTCGCGTCGAAGACAACATGCCCGCCGGCGCGCGGTTCCTGATCCGGTTCCCCGCCGCCGAAGTAGGAATTTCCACGCAAGCAGGCTGAGGACACTGAAGAAATCATGGCCAGCATACTCATCGTTGACGATGAAGACGGCATCCGCGAGTCGCTCGGAGCGCTTCTGCGCGACGACGGCTACGAGGTCGAGAGCGTCGCATCGGGTGAAGAATGCCTGGAGCGAATCGAACGGGACACGTTCGATCTGATCCTGCTCGATATCTGGCTCGCCAAGATGGACGGGCTGGAAACGCTCGAACGCATTCAATCGCAGGACGGCGCGCCGGTCGTGGTGATGATATCCGGCCACGGAAACATCGAAGGCGCGGTGCGCGCCACCAAGCTCGGTGCTTTCGATTTCGTCGAAAAGCCGCTATCGCTCGAAAAAATCGTGGTGGTCGTGCGAAACGCGCTGGAATACGTGCGCCTGGAACATGAAAACCGCCGTTTGCGCGCAGAGCTGGAGGAGCGGCACCAGATTTTGGGCGGAAGCGTCCCAATGAAGGCGCTGCGCCAGCAGATCGCGCTGACTGCACCGACCACGGGTCGCGTGCTGATCTACGGCGAAAGCGGCACGGGCAAGGAACTGGTGGCGCGCGCTCTCCATGCCAGCAGCCAGCGCAACGAAAAGCCGTTTGTCGAGGTGAACTGCGCGGCGATTCCGGAGGAGCTGATCGAATCGGAAATGTTCGGCCATCGCAAGGGCAGCTTCACCGGCGCCAGCGAAGACAAGGTGGGGAAGTTTCAGAAGGCCGACGGCGGCACGCTGTTTCTCGATGAGGTCGGCGACATGAGCCTGAAAACGCAGTCGAAAGTGCTGCGCGTGCTGGAAGAGCAGCGCGTGGAACCGCTCGGATCGAACCTGCCGGTCACGGTGGATGTCCGCGTGATCGCAGCCACAAACAAGAAACTTGAGGTGGAGATCGGCCGCAACGCGTTTCGCGAGGATCTTTTCTACAGGCTGAATGTGATTCCCTTCTACGTGCCGGCGCTGCGCGAACGAACCGAAGACATACCCATTCTCGCGGCGCATTTTCTGAAGGAATTCTGCGAGGCGTACGGAAAGAAGCCCAAGGACTTTTCCGCGCCTGCGATGGAAGTGCTGCTGATGTATCCGTGGCCCGGCAACGTGCGGGAGTTGCGGAACCTGGTCGAGCGGCTGGTGATTATCTGCCCCTCGCCGCGCATCGAGCCGCATCATTTGCCGCCCGAGCTATTTCGCGGCGCGTCGAAAAGCCCGCAGAAACCGTACGAAAGCCTGCACGAGGCGCGATCAGCCTACGAGCGGGAGTTTGTCCTGCGCAAGCTTGAAGAAAATCGCTGGAATATGACCAAGGCCGCCTCTGCACTTGGCCTCGAGCGAAGTCATCTGTACCGCAAGATGCGTTCCCTCGGAATTGCGCCATCGAAGGCTTCGTAGTCAATAACCCGCAGTGGGATTCTTACTCCCCGGCAAGCTGTTCGAGCTGGCGATGCCAATCGAGCTGCCGGACGAGCACGGAGTTTTGCCGCCAGTTGGGCTGCACCTTGACGAAAAGCTCCAGAAAAATGTGGGCGCCGAGAATGGATTCGATATCCTTGCGCGCCTGCGTGCCGATTTTCTTCATGGTCTCGCCGCCCTTGCCGATCAGAATTCCCTTTTGTCCTTCGCGCTCGACGTAAAGCGTCGCGCGAATCTTTACCAGCTCCTTCTTTTCCTCAAAGCTGTCCACAAGCACGGCGATGGCGTGGGGCACCTCTTCGCGCGTCGCCAGGATGGCTTTTTCGCGGATCAATTCCGCGGCAAGAAATCGCTCTGGCTGGTCGGTGAACTGATCCGGGGGAAAATACGGCGGCGATTCGGGCAGGCGCGCGAGCCACGCGTCCACAAGCGCCGGGCAGCCCTCCCCGGTGAGCGCGGAGATGGGAAAAACTTCCGCGAAGTCGTAGAGTCCGGCATAGCGCTCGATCACCGGAAGGAGAAACTGCTTGCGGACGCGGTCCACTTTGTTAAGGAGCAAAAAAATCGGCCCGTGAAAGCGCCGGACCCACTCGAGCGAGAACTGATCTCCGGCGCCGAATTCCGCCGAGGCATCCACGATCAGCGAGAGCACGTCCACGCCTTCAAGGGCGTGCTGCGCCTCGTCCATCATCTGGCGGCTGAGAACATTGTGCGGCTGGTGAATTCCGGGCGTGTCTATTAGAACGATTTGCGCGTCGTCGCGATTCAGAATGCCCTGGATGCGATTTCGCGTGGTCTGCGGCCGCGGCGAAACGATCGCGACCTTTCGGCCCACGAGAGTATTCACGAGCGTTGACTTGCCCGCGTTCGGGCGGCCCACAATGGCGACGAATCCTGATCGAAAAGACATGCAGCAAGAATTGTACGCTAGGCTGAGCCGCGCGGGCCGTTTCTTCCGTGCAGGAGTCAGGGCGCGCGATCGGAGACTATTTTGACCCGCAATTCGCGCGTGCGCGGGCCATCGAACTCGGCGAAAAACACCGCCTGCCAGCGGCCGAGCGCAAGCCGGCCTGTCTCGATCCACACGGTCGCCGAGGAACCGATCAGCGCGGTCTTGATGTGCGAATCGGCATTGCCTTCGGCATGCGTATAGCCTGCGGAGCGCGGGACCATCCGATCGAGCGCCGCCTCGATGTCTCGTGCTACGGCGGGGTCATCGCCTTCGTTGACGAGCACTCCGGCTGTGGTATGCGGAACATACAGATGACACATTCCGTTGGCGCAGCTGGATTCCCGAACGGCCGCCTCGATTTCAGCGGTTACGTCTTTGAGCTCAGTGCGGCGCGAGGTTTTGATGATCAGAGTGCGGGTGAAACTACTGCTCGATTGGTGCGCCCGGGATGCCATCACTCCTCAACATGCCATCCCTGGAGCCGAAGATCAATATCGAGGCGTCGCAGCGGCGCGCGGCCTACTGAAGCGGTTTCTAGCGCGACGTCTTCCGCGACGGAGAGAAACGAGACGGTGTGGCAGGGGGAAGCTGTAACTGCATCAGGGGATCGCCAAAAAGATTCCAGGTGCGGCGCACATCCGGATCCACGATTCCAGTTTTGGCGGCCAGAATCGCTTTGCCAAGCGGCAGGCTCGGATTGACTTTCCATTCGCCCAGCAGCGCCTGATCCATGGTCGCCTGAGGAGGAGCGTTGGTGAAGCCGGAGGATGCCCATACGGCCACCGCGCCCCCGTTCGGCGCGAGCATCAGTGATGTGGAAAGGCTGGCGTCGTAAACATCCTGGAAGAATCCATTCAGGCAATCCATCAGCACATATACAGGCAAGCGGTCGCCGTTCGTGAGGCTTGCGGCCGCGGTATCGTCGAAGAAATCGGCGAATGACCACTGCTCTTCCGATCCGTGGCCGAGGTAGTTCACCAGCAACGAGCCATTATTGAGTCCCGCGAGGATTTGTTGCTTGATCGCGGTGGGATCCTGCCCATCGGCAAGGATTTCCGTCACGGCCAAAGACGCCGGCAGATCGGCGGCCGCGGCATTCGCTGCTGTTGTGAAGTCGGCGCCGATATTCTGGTCCGCGATCACCAGCGCCTGCTGATTCCAGCTTCCGGCGCCACCGCCGCGCTCGTAATTTACAATCTTGGACACGACCAGGGCTGTCTCAGCCGGTGTATCAACCGGCAAGCGTCCAGTCGGAATCGTCGCAAAACCCGTCTGTGTGAAATCGGTGAGCCAGTCGTCTGAAGCGGTCTTGAACGCGGCCGTTTCGATCATTCGCGACGGAACGAAATCGGTGTCGCCGAACCCAAGATAATTTCGCGGGTCGAATGACGCGCCGCCAACCAACAGAACCGCCTCCGGATGCTTGCGCCAGCTGGTCGCCGCGAGCTGCAAATAACTCTGAATGGCAAACGGGCTTCGCTCGCCGAAGTTGAAAGCGTCGAACACCTGATCGGTCGTCACCACGTTGACCGAGTCCCCTTGCGTCTCGTGGAGTTTCACCAGGGGCGCAACACTTGCCTCAAAGTCGGGATAGGCGATTACGACAAGGTCAGCGCCCGATTCGGGCCGGTCGAGGGAGTTTGGCGTGTGGAAAGCAAGGCCCGCCGGTGCGGAGATTTGATCGCTCGAAAACGCGAGCAGCGTGCGTTCCACGCCCGGCGAGCCGGGGATCGCCAGCGTGATCCCGAAGCTCGATCCATCGGATGCGACTGGACCCGTCAATTGAGTGATCGCGAGCGGATTGGTGATGTCCATCACCTGGATCTGGCCGTTGCTGAATCCGTTGATGCGCACCGTATTGCCCGATGACACGGTAGCGCTCAGCCAGTCCGAATCGGCGGTGTACGTGTGCGCGTAGTGCAGAGCGATGGACTGAACCAGGTTGACGTCGTTATCTCCATCGAGGGCCGTGAGCGTGACGGTGTTCGCGCCATTCTGCAGCAGGCTGTTGTTGATGGCGAAAGTGTTGGTCACGTTGGACTGATTCGCGAAATCCATCTCGCCGACCGGCGCGCCATTGAACGCGATTGAGACGCTGTGCGGCTGTTGGTCCGTCACACCCTGCAGCGTCACATCCATGGTGACCGGCAGGCTCGATGCCGGATCGATGTGAGCGACGGTGATAGTTTGATCGACCGGATCCGAGGTCACAATCGCCCCGAAGAAGTTGTCGTTGTTTTCGCCATTGAGCAAAGCCGCAAAATATGTAGTCCGCTGCTCGAAAAGCACGGTGAACGGAAAGCTGGCCGCGCTGGAGGGTCCGCTACCAGGTGACGCTACACCCGAAATTCTCTTTCCCGCGTGCGAGCCGCGCACCAGCCAATACACGCGCGTGCCTGAAAACGGAGTGTCAATGCCCGTGCCGTAGAATTCGATGCTGTCGTTTGCACCCAGAGCTCCGGATTGCTTTCCGATGATCAGCATCGGCTGCTCGACGCCCTCCGCATATAGCTGCAGCATGCGGGCGTCCGAACCGGGCGGCATGCCGGCAGCCACAAGTTGGCTGCGCGAGACCTGATACCATCCTTCGGTCGTCACCGAAATCTTTACCGCCGGCTCACCATTTAGCGACGCGGACGATTCCTCCGGCGGAAGCACGGGAATCAGTGGCCGCGGCGTCGTTAGCACTCGCGTCATTTGGGCCGATGCCGGCGCAGTTGAGGCCGCGAGCGCGAGCGCCTGACTCATCTGGCCCAGCGTTCGCGACTGTGTGACCGGTCCCGAATTCGAAGAGGCGGGCTCTGCATAGATCGGTCCGTGCAGCGAGCGCGTGCCATTGAGATCCACGTCCTCGATCCAGTAAGCCGATTGCGAGCCACCTTGCGCGTCAATCCATTGATAGGTCTTCGCGCGATGCTGCGGTTGGCCGCCGCGAAGCAGAAGCGCCGACCCGGCGATCAGCGAAGAATCAATCTGATGGCGGCCCTGCGCGTCCTCACGGTACAGATGGAATCCCAGGTTGCGAGACTCTTCGCGCGTGTGCCATTCCAGCAGTGTTCCGCCGCCGGGAATTGTTTGCGCCTTGAACGACGTCAAATCCACCGCGGTGGCCGCCTGGATCGTCGAAATGGCGGTCGAAGAATTGTTCGTCATGTTCGGATCGCTCGTGGTCGCGCTCACCGTCGCCGTGTTCGAGGAAGTGCTCGCCGAGCTGAATGTCGCGGCATTCACGTTGATCGTGATAATTACCAAGCCTCCGACGCTTACCGATCCGAGGGTGCAACTAACTGTCGTGGTTCCCGCCGTGTAGATGCAGGTTCCCTGCGACGCGGGAATGGAAACTGACGTGTACGTCACTTGCGCCGGAAGCACGTCGGTGACCGTGACGCCCTGTGCCACGGCCGGACCATTGTTCGTCACCTGGAGCGTGTAAGTCAGGTTCGTGCCCTGATTCACCGGCTCGGGTGATGCGGTCTTGAGGATGGCGACGTCTGCCTGCGAAGGCGACGCAACCTTGGACGTTGTCGAGGCCGTGTTGTTCGCGCTGTTCGGGTCCGTGGTGGTGGAGGAAGCAATGTTGGCTGAATTCGTGATGCTCGTGCCGGGCGCGGTTCCGGCGGTTACGTTCAGTATCAAAGTGAACGTCGAAGTGCCCGCTGCCACCGACGCATTGGTGCACGTCTGAGTCCCACCGGATGCCGCCGGGCATGTCCAGCCCGCCGGCGTGCTGATTGAAACGACGGTAGTGTTCGCCGGAAGGGTATCGGTCAGCGTCACGTTCGCGGCGGTCGCCGGTCCGTTGTTCGTCACCGTAATCGTATACGTGATGTTGTTGCCGGCGAGCACAGGATTCGGCGTTCCAGTTTTCGTTACCGCGAGGTCAGCTTGACCCGCGGTTGCCACCACCGTCGTCACGGTTGCCACATTGTTCGACGGGTTCGGATCGGTCGTCGCCGCGGAGACGTTCGCGGTGTCGGTAATCACCGTTCCGGAGGCAGTACCTGCTCCGACTGCGACGACCACGGTGAATGTGGTTGATGCGCCCGAGGCGAGTGTGGGAATCGTGCAGGAAATCGAAGTGCCGGAGCAGGTCCAGCCGCCAGTGCCCGAGGTCGCGGTCGCCGAAACAAACGTCGTATTCGTCGGAACGGCTTCGGTGAAGGCCACCGTGCTCGACGTGCCGGGGCCATTGTTGGTGACAGTCACCGTGTAGGTGATGTCGTTGCCCGCCAGCACCGGATTGGGGGCGCCCGCATTCGTGATTGCCAAGTTGGCCGTGGTCGCCGCGCCTACGATCGTCAGCACCGTGGCCGAGTTGTTGGCGAGGTTCGGGTCGTTCGTCCCTGACGTAGCGGAAATTGTGTCCGTAATCTGCGTGCCGGTCGCGGTGCCAACGTTCACTTGAACTGCCACAGTGAATGTGGCCGCGCCCGAAGCGCCAGAGGGCAGGCTCGCATTCGTGCAAGTAATCACGCCGGTGGCGCCTACAGCGGGTGTCGCACAGCTCCAGCCGGCCGCCCCAGCTCCGGAAATCACGATGGATTGAAACGTTGTGTTCGCGGGAATCACTTCCGTCATGGACGCATTGACGGCAGCGAGCGGACCGTTGTTCGTCACTGTCTGCGTGTACGTAATGTTATTCCCGGGCACCACCGGGCTCGGAGCGCCGGCGTTTGTCACCGCAATGTCGGCTCCCGCGCAATACGCCCCCGATTGAATCCCAGGGGAAGTCGAGTTCGCCAGGCCGGATGTAAACACGCCGGGCTGCCCGACTGTCGCCCCATACGCATCGTCGGCCAGTGTGGACCAGCCCGGAATTCCGCCAGTCACGCTCGCTCCTGCTGGGGCAGACGACGTCATAATCACTCCGCCTCCGCCACCACCGCCCGGGCCATGGCGGTTGCCGGGAAACGTTGCCCCCGGCGTCTTTGAAGGCCAGGTGACGCCGCCGTTTCCGCCCACGGCGCTCGCCGTAAGACCTGCCAACCCTCCGCTGTCCGCCACCGCGAGAATTGTCCCGCCGGCCCCTCCGCCTCCGCCGCCATCGTTTTCTGTCTCGAGCGCACTCTGGCCATTCGCGGTGATCGTGCCGGTACCGGTGAACGACCCGGCATGGATAATCACGACGCCTCCGCCGGCAATTCCACTGCTGAAAATGCCCGTGCAGTCTGCTCCACAATTGTCGTTACCGCTGTCGGTGGCCGTAATCCAGTACGAACCGTTGTTGGTGGTGCCCGCTCCCCCGCCGCCACCCATCACGATGGCGCTGGTGGACTCCGGAAACCCCACGCCTCCAAACCCTCCGACGATTCCAGCGCTATTCCAGCCGAAGCCGCCTGTTCCGCCGGTGCCGCCATTGGCGCCACCGCCGCCTCCGCTGTTCTGATCGTTGGCCGTAGGATCCGCGTCGGTGGCTCCGCCGCCCGCGTTGCCCGGCGCGCCGCGCGCAAAACTGCCGTTTGGCAGTCCTTCCAGGTAAGCCTGAGCCGTACTGGTCGCCGTGGTCGTGAGCGCGATCGAGCCAACGGCCGGTGCGACGTAATGCGGCGTCCCCGCGATTCCCTCGCCTTTCGACCCGTTCGTTGCTTGAGTGGAGAGCGTCACGTCGTCCGTCGGAAACGTACCCGCTGCGCCCGTCAGGATCATTCCACCGCCGCCTCTGAAGCCCTGCCCGTCGAGCGTGACAGTTCCTCCCAGCGTTAACTGCGAAGAAACGTCCAGCGCCAGCACTCCTCCGACGGCGCCGTTCCAGGCCAGCGCGGCAAGCGTGCTGCTGAGCGTTGCCGACGAGTACTGCGGAACGCGAATCACTTGGAACGTCTGTATTCCCTGCGGCGGGACGCTGGTGTTCGACGCGGCCACGCTAGCGTAGCTGTTCAGCAAACCGCCGCCGGCGCCGGTGCCCTGTATCGTCAGCGTGTTCGTGCCCGAGCCTGGCGTGACCGCTGTGACGGTGACAAATTCAAATTGCCCCGAGTTCCCCAGACTGGTCGAGCCGGAAGCCGGATCACCGGGGATTCCGTCTCCGTAGGAATTCGTATTCGTGGAATTGATTTGAGCGCCCTGCATCTGAATCACGAGCAAGAGATCGTTGACGCCAATCTGCGTGGCCGAACCAGACGACGGAGTGGTAACCGTGAGACTCGTTGTTCCGGCCGCCGCGGTGCCGACGCCAGCGTAATAGGAGTTGACTACGCCCGTTAGCGTTCCGCCTGCGCCGTCCTTACCTGGCGTCCCGCAAACCAGAGGCTGCACCACCGTGACAACCGTCGCCGTATTGTTCCCGGAGACCGGATCGGTCACTGTGGTACTTACCGTGGCGGCATTCGTCAAGGTGCCGGCGGTGCCGGGAGAAGTTCCCGTAACCGTGATCGTGATTGGACTCGCCCCGCTGGCGACCGTGCCGAGACTGCAAGTAATCGTGTTGGGCGAGCCGCCGGTCGCTGCTCCGCAACTTCCAGCCGTCGTCGTAGCGGCGGCACCCACGAGCGTCGGGGGCAGCGTATCCACCACCGAGACGGCCGTTCCGGACGACAATCCGAGGTTCGTGACTTGAATTGTGTAAGTAATCGGCGACGAAACAAAAACCGGCGTCGGCGATGCCAGCATCGTGAGCGACATATCGGCATCACCTGAGATCTCCACGAGAACAGATGTGGTCGTCGCGTTGTTCGATGAGACTGGATCGGTGGTCCCGGAGTTCGCGTCCGCGGTGTTGACGATCGTCGTCCCCGCCGCCACGCTCCCGCCAACCGTCACCACATACGTGAAATTTCCGCTCGACGTTGTAGTCGCCATGCTCGCGATCGTGCAGAGCACCTCTCCGGTAGCGCCAACCGCCGGAGCGGTTCCGCAAGCCCATCCGGCGGGCGGCGTAATCGAAGCAAACGTCGTGTTTGGCGGAGTCTGTTGATAGAGATTAACGCCGGTCGCTGTGCTCGGCCCGTTGTTTGTGACCGTTTCGGTGTAGGTGATTGTCCCGGCCGGCGCAACATTTGCCGACGCCACAGTCTGCGTCATCGAGATGTCAGCGCCAGTCACGGTCACCGTCGTGCCGTTTGTGTTGCTCCCGCCACCTCCCGGCCCGGTCCACGCCACCGTGACCGAGTTCGTAACCGTTGATCCGCCTGTCGCCTCCGGATTTACCTCGACGACGACCGAGAAACTCCCCGAAGAATTGCCGGCGACACTCGCATCGGTGCAGATAATGGCGCCCGTGCCCCCGACGGCGGGCTTCGTGCCGCAAGTCCACCCAGTAGGAGCAGTCACCGATTCAAAGAGCGTATTGGGCGGCGTGTTTTGAGTCAGCGTCGCGCCGGTCGCCGTCGTCGCGCTGGTGTTTGCCACGGTTTCGGCGTAAGTGATGTTGGCGCCTGTCGCTACAGGGTTCGGAGTCGCGACATCCGTCACAGTAAGCGTCGCCTGCGCAGCCGCCGGATTAACGTGCAGCAGCAGCGCGAACAGCATGAACACAACCGGAGCCAGCGCGGTGCGGAAACGGACTGCTCTTCGCGCGCCGGCACGCAGGAGACGATGCGTCTGAGTCCGGAGCCCGTGCAACAAATTCGTTCCCGGCGCCGTCACCGAAATCTTTTTACCGCCGCGCTCGATCGCGATCACTTTTCCCAGCAGCTTTGCTGCAGGCGCATCGTTTTGCTGGCCCGCATCGCCGCGTGTCACAATCGAGCCAGTCGCCGAGTCCCATCCGATTACCCGATGCAGCACGAATCCCGCGTCGCCGCGAGTCAGCGCGATATCGCCGCGCTTCGGCTTGCCGGCGGAGATTGGCGCCACCACCACTGTGTCGCCGTCCAGCACGTTCGGCTGCATGCTCCGCCCGTCGGCGCGAAAACGCACGCGCAAGCCGCCATCGAGGGCGGCCTCGCACACCACGGCGAACTGCCGGGAGTCGCGCGTTTCCAAAGGCTTAAGCTCCCTCACGGCAAATTGCCTCCACCGCGCTTTTGTCCGGAAGAAATCGGAAGATCGAGCACGGAATTTCCCGCGCCACGCGATCGAGAAATCGCAGAGTGAATTGCAGGCCCTTCGGAGAATGGTGCGGCACGAAACTGCGCGTGAAAAGCTCTGCCGCGGCGCGTCCCGGCGAAAGCGAAACGAGCTCTGTGTGGTTGCTGTGTTCCAGCAGATAGAGCCTGGAAAGCGGAGCGGATTCAGGAGACGCGATTCCCGCGTCGCCATGCCATGGCGTTCCGTACATCCAGATTCGCCCGTCGCGCACGCGAAGGATAATCCGGTCGTCGCTCAGGATCTGGGCATTCGACTCCGACTTCCAGAGCCGCGCCGTCGTGCTTTTCCCGGCGCCCGAATGTCCGAGGAAAAGGTGCCCCAACCCCGCTTCGTCCACGACTCCTACCGCGTGCGTTTCCACGCCTTCGCCGCACGCCAGCCGGTGAATCATCAGCAATTCATCCAGTGGATATTCCAGCGGGTAGATTGGCTTGCGCTCATCGAAATAGGGCCGAAAAAGAAGCAGATGTCCGCGCTTGAATTCCGGATCGAACCACGCGGCTTTGTACGGCGAGGCGCCCAGATACGGAGTTGAAAAATAAAAACGATAACCGCCCGATTCCTCGAAGAGCCGCCACAAGCCCCCGGAATTGAACAGCGGCTCCCCCTGCGGAATCTCAAGGCTTTCGGTCCATTCCACCTGAATTTGAATGTCGCCAAAGCCCGGCTCCACGACGAAGTCGCGCAGGCCCGGATCGAGCGCCAGCTCAATGCCGCCCTCGCTGAAGAGGCCGAAGCTTGTTCCGCCCACGCGAAAGGCGAGCCGCTGGTTTTTGTTCGGCTTCGGCCGCGCAAAGGCGTCGGTGCAAACGATATTTGGCTGAGCGACTTGCATGGGAGTAATCGTCTTTATCAGGAACCCGGTGTCCGGCAAAATAAGGCGCCGCACGAACTGTTGCCCGGCCCGGCCACGCCCGAAATCTTGCAATGGCCAAGGACGGCTTCATCGGGCCGCAAACTTACACGAATGATCCGGGGAGCCTCGTAAGGCTTCCGATCGTCTTTCGCTGATTGATTCTCTACGCTCATTCCCTCGCCGTTTAGTCCCTTCATGCGTGATGCGTCGCGCACGACCCGCAGCCGCCGCTCGCGCATCCCCCGGCCGGTTGCAGCACGTTGAAGGCAGGAGGCGGCGTCTTGCCGCCGGCCCACAGGCTTGGATCCGATTCTTGTTCTTGAATGCGCTGCGCCGAGGCCATCAACTCGTCGTGTGCTTCGCCCGGCTTGCAGCACGAGCAGTCGCCATGCTCGGGCACTTCAAATCCGAGCGCGTAGGCGCGCAGGTGCGCCACCTGGCAGAGAAAATCCACGGGCGACTCCGCATCGCCGTTCTCGAGCTCGCCATTCGCAGGGCACATGCCGCAGATCGAGCGAATTTTGCAGCGGTCGCAAATCGTCGGGCGCGTGCGCGGCTGATTGCGAATTTCCAGCAGCGGTCCTTCCCATCCCTCGCGAAAACCCTTGCTGCGAATGTTGTAATCCTGCTGGTGGGAGATGACGCAAATGCTCATTTCGCCGTTCGGATCGATGGCGCAGCCGTTCATGCCTCCGCCGCAGAAATAGCGGTGGTCGTCATCGGGCGTCGCCACCAGGGGCGTCGCGAGGTCGCGCTCGATCAGCCGGCCGTATTCGTGCGCGCGCTTCGGGTCGAAATAATCCAGCGCCACCACTTCCTCGGGAGTCATCCGGACGGCGACCGGACTCTGCGAGCAATCCACCCGCGGATTAATCAGCGAATCAAATTTGAACTCGACGTGAAATTCCTCCTCGGCCATGCGCTTCATTTCATACACTTCGTGCTGATTCACGCTCGTCGGCACGGTCTTCAGCTTCAGAGGAAGCCCGCGCTCGAGCAGCAGTTGAATCCCCTTCATGCAGCGGTCGTACGAGCCGCGGACCTGCGTCAGAGCTTCGTAGGTTCCGCGCGTAGCTCCGTACAAAGTGATTTCGATGGCAAACGGACGCCATTCCGCCAGATAGTCTGCGATTCGCGGCGTGATCAGCGTGCCGTTGGTGAATAAAGTGACCAGGAAGCCGCGTTTCTTGGCTTCCGTATAGATGTCCAGGAAATCCTTGCGGCCGAAGATCTCGCCGCCCGTGTAGCAGATCCACAGGCAGCCAGCGGCCACCAGTTCATCCAGCAGTTTGCAATGCTCTTCGAGGGTCAGTTCTTGCGAACGGGCGGCCGCATCGTTCATCGGCAGGTTGTTGTAGCAATGGAGACACTCGAGCGGGCATCGCCGTGTCACCTCAATGGAAACTTCCACAGGCGTGCGCTTGCCAAAGTGGCGCTCGTGAATGGCCCGGCTAAATGTGGCGTAGGTTGCGTCGTTCATCCCAAGCTCCGGCCGCCTCCAGCCGTAGTTCTTCGTATCCGGTCACTTCTGCTCGATCAATCCCGCCTCGGAGAGGTCCGCGAGAAACTTCTCTGTGTCCGCGGCGGCATTCTCCGCGGAAAGCCCATATACCGACTGAAGGTGCGCAGCCAGCTCGGTTGCGCTTCGGTTTGCCTCGATCATCGCCCACAACGTAGTGCCGGTTTCGTTGAAGGTGTAGATCGAATCCATGTCCGCCGCCCCGCGCCGGATCGGCACAACGATTGCTTCGTCCGCCACTACACGCGACACTACATTGCGGCTGCGTTGGATGCCCTGGCCCGGAATTTCCGCCAATATCGACATACTCGCCCTGATTTCCCTCGCAATTAGCACTCACCGCTGTGCGCGAGAGACTCTGGCCGCGCTAGCCCTGCTCACATTAAGAAGCAGACTGGTGCTATCTAAATTATGTGTACGTCCTCGGAGGCACAACTACAAATTGGCGCATCCGTGCCAAAACGTCACTACTGTGTGCCAGAACGGCACAATTCGGTGTCATGAGGATGGTATTTTGCGTTCATCGGGGGCGTCTCATTTTGACGATTTGCGGGCAGAATTAGGGTAGTGCTTTCTAAACCGCGCACGGGGTGTTATATGGAGGGGAAAATAGTCCGCTGTTCGGCGTCCGACAAAGCGGCTGACGTAAATGGGCAGGGCCCCGGCCCCGAAACCGTTCCCTTCAAGTGGGGCGGAGCGCCCGCCAGGCGGCCTTAGTGGTGCGCGCCGCCGGTAAGTTCGCGGACAATATCGCCCACGAATCCCTTGGCGTCTCCAAAGAGCATTAGCGTTTTATCGAGGTAATAAAGCGGGTTGTCAATACCGGCAAACCCAGGATTCATGCTGCGCTTGATCACCATGACGGTCCGGGCCTTATCTACGTCCAAGATGGGCATCCCGTAAATCGGGCTGCTCGTGTCGGTCCGCGCGGCCGGGTTCGTCACGTCATTTGCTCCGATGATCAGAGCGACATCGGTTTGGGGCAGGTCGGAATTAATGTCATCCATCTCAAGGAGGCGGTCGTAGGGAATATCGGCCTCCGCGAGCAGGACGTTCATGTGACCCGGCATACGGCCGGCGACAGGATGAATCCCAAACCTCACGTCCACACCCCTCTTGGTCAACGCGTCGAAAAGCTCGCGCACCTTGTGCTGGGCCTGCGCCACAGCCATTCCATAACCCGGAACGATGACGACCTTGTTTGCGGCGGCCAGGATCCCGGCCGCCTCTTCCGCCGTCGCGCTCCGCACGGTCTTCGCTTCCACAGCGCCCGGGGCGGCCGCCTGCACTTGCCCGAACGCACCGAACAGCACGTTGCTAAACGACCGGTTCATCGCCTTCGACATGATCACCGAAAGAATGAGTCCGGAAGAACCATCGAGCGCCCCCGCCACGATCAGCAACTTGCTGTTCAGCACGAACCCCATCGCCGCCGCCGAAAGACCGGCATAGGAATTCAGCAGCGAGATGACCGTCGGCATGTCCGCGCCGCCAATCGGGATAATCAGCATGATTCCGAAAAGCAGCGAAATCCCGACCATGACCAGAAAAAGGGTGGTATGCGCCGGATTCAACACCAGCGTGACCGCGATCCCAACTGCCACCGCCAGCATTGCCAGGTTTACGAGGTTCTGGCCCTTGTATGTCACGGGGCGCTGCGGAATAAACTTAAGCTCCTGCAGTTTCCCGGCTGCCATCAGGCTGCCGGTAAACGTGAGTCCCCCGAGAATAACCTCCAGCGACAGCACCGACATCGTAAATTTCGGGACACTCGATCGATGCAAGTAATACTCCGCTGTGCCCACCAGCGTGACGCAACACGCGCCGAACGCATGGCTCAATGCGGTCCGCTGGGGCACCGCCGTCATATGCACCATGCCAAGGGGCACTCCGATGATCGCTCCCAACACGAGCGCGACGGCAACCCACTGATAATCAATAATTCCGCGCTCGAAGAGCGTTCCGCCGATCGCCAGCGCCATCCCGATTTCGCCCGCCAGCACTCCGCGGCGAGCGGTGGTCGGCGCGCTAAGCCACATCAGCGAAAACACGAAGAGCGCCGTGGCGATCAGGTAAACGATCTCAATGAGGAAGTTCGCGGGAAGTATCATGTTCAGGGTTTTTGCGGCTTGCTGGACTTGAACATCTTCAACATTCGATCGGTGATCAGAAATCCGCCGACGATGTTGCTTGTCGCCGCCACGATGGCAACCATGCCGAGCCAAAACGCCAGCTTGCTCTCATGCCGCCCGGCGAGAAGGATCGCGCCGACCACGGCGATCGCGTCCAGCGCGTTGGTCAGCGACATCAGGGGCGTGTGCAGCAACGGCGACACGCGTTTAATCACCTGAAATCCAACGAAACCCGCCAGCATGAATACGAAGAGACTGTTGATTAGGACGTCTCCCGACATGGTCCCTTCTCCTTTGATTTCGTCGCGCCGTTCTGTTACGACCCGCTCTGCGCGGCCAGCGCCGGCAACGAAAAAAACTCCCGAACGCGCGCGTTCACCACTTCTCCGCCCCGCGTCAACAAAGTCTCCCGCGTAATCTCGTCCGCAAGATTCAGATTGAGCTTGCCATCCTTCACGAGATGCACCAGGAAAGCCGTCACGTTGCGAGCGTAAAGCGAACTCGCGTGATACGGCACCGTGCTCGCCAGGTTGATGCGGCCAATGATCGTCACGCCGCTATCCATGGTCGTTTCGCCGGGCCGCGTGAGCTCGCAGTTTCCGCCGCGTTCCGCGGCTAGATCCACGATCACTGAGCCTGGCGCCATGCGACGCACCATATCAGCCGTGACCAGCACCGGCGCCTTTTTCCCCGGCACCACGGCCGTCGTGATGACCACGTCGTTTTCGCCCACCACTTTTCCCATCGCTTCCCGCTGCTTCGCGTAAAAGTCTTCTCCCTGCGCCGTCGCGTATCCGCGCGCATCTTGCGCGTCCTTCGCTTCGATGCCAAGTTCCACGAACCGCGCTCCCAGGCTCTGCACTTGTTCCTTCACTACCGGCCGCAAATCGTACGCAGACACAACCGCGCCCAGTCGCCGCGCGGTCGCAATCGCTTGCAGTCCGGCCACTCCCACCCCGACGATCAACACTCGTGACGGCGTAATCGTGCCCGCCGCCGTGGTGAGCATGGGGAAAAACTTCGGCAGCGTGTCCGCCGCGATCAGCACGGCCTTGTATCCGCACGCCGTCGCCATCGAGGAAAGCGCGTCCATGCTTTGCGCGCGAGTAGTGCGAGGCATCAACTCGACGGAAAAAGACGTCACGCCCGCGCCCGCAATCTCCTGAATTATTTCGCGCGATCCAAGCGGCCGCAGAAAACCGATCAGCACCTGATCGCGCCGCATTAGCGGCAAATCTGCCTTGCCGGTCTTGTCATTTGAGCCGTAACACAGGACCTGCGAGATAATATCTGCGGTGCCAAAAACGGACTTGCGATCGGGAACGACTTTCGCGCCCTTTTCGGTGTATTGCGCGTCCGGATAGCCCGCCTCGACACCCGCGCCCTGCTCGACGATGACTTCCAATCCCACCTTCGCAAGGTTCGGAATCGCCGAAGGAACAAGCGACACTCGCCGCTCGCCCGGAAAACTCTCTTTGGGTACACCTACAATCACGAAATCCTCGCTCTTCTTGTTCCCTGCTTCGACAATCTGCGCGCCGCCCGCCCGAAAGGAGTGACCGAAGTGGCCCGTGGAACCGCCGCGCCCAACATCGCGACCCACCCCCGCCCAAGGCTCCCTATTCTATTCATTGTGGACTGCAAGTCTAGCGGAACGTTGTCGCATCGGGCGTGCGGAGGGTATCACCAATTCATGGAGTATGGAGCGGAAGAAAAATCTGCGGGGCAGTTTGCTGGCTTCGCGACCAAATTCGGTTACTGCGTTTGTGCGGGCCCGCCTGGCGCGTCAACTCCCGCGCCGATGGCGTCGCCATTGACCACGAGTTCGACCCGGCGATTCTGCTGGCGGCCTTCCGCCGTATCGTTCGTGGCCACGGGCTTCGTCTTGCCGAACCCGAACGCGGTCACGGCATTCGCGGGCACCAATTGGTCAACCAGATATTCGCGCACGGACTCCGCGCGCTGCTCGGAAAGCCGCTGATTGAAATCGTCGCTGCCCACGCTGTCCGTGTGCCCTTCCACTTGCACTGTCAGCGCGGGATACGCGAGCAGGATGCCGGAGATTTTCGCGAGCTTCTCTCGGGCGCCTGGTTTCAGCGTGTAGCTGCCTGTGTCGAAAAGCACGTCCGACATGTTCACGATCAATCCCCGGACGGTGTCGTGCGTCTGCAAAATGCTGCTCAGCTGTTGCAGGAGCTGCTTGCGCAGATCGGCCTTCTCGGATTCCGCTTGCGTGGCTGCCAGCCTCGCTCTTTCGGCGTCCGCCTCGGCGGCGGCCTTTTGCTGGGCGGCTAATTGTGCGGCCTGCGCGGCCTGTTGAGCCGCCTGCGCTGCGGTCGCTTCCGCTTGTTGCTGCTGAGCGACGGCTGCGGCGCGGGCTGCCTCGGCCTCCGCCTTATCGCGCGCTGCCTTTTCTTGAGCGAGCTGCGCTTCGAGTTTCGCTTTCTCGGCGTCTGCGGCCTGTTGCTTGGCGAGAACCTCGCGCGCTTCCGCCGCCCTGCGTTCCGCATCCTGGCGCTCTTCATCGAGCCGCTTAATGGTGATGGACCGCGCGTCCTGCGCGGTCTGCACCGCTTCGCGCGCGGTCATGTCCACGCTCTTGCGAGGTTCCTTTTGTTTCTGGGACTCCTCTGCTTGCTGGAGAAGCTGCTGCGCCTTCTGAAAACTCGCCGCTGCGTATTTTTCGGCTCCCGCCGCCTGCGCGATCTGCACGGCATTGCGCGCTTCGTAAAGGCTCAGCGGAACGCGCGGATCGAGCCGCGTGGCGTCATTGCCCGTGGTGATCGTGGAGTAGTCGCTGCGTTGCAGCAGGTCGAACTTCGCGTCCACCTCTTCAACGCTTCCCTCCGTATCCGGCCGCACCTCGTTCTCCATCACGACGACGTCGCTCGGCTGCGTCACCGCGAAATACGGTTCGGCCGTCACGATCATGGCAAACGCCTGGAACGCCGCGGCGCCGTCAACCTTCGCCTTCGCGCCATCGAGCTCAAGTTCACCCAGGTTCGACGCGCGGCCTTCCGGCGTCACCGCCCACAGCACGTAAGTCAGGAACTGCGGCCCGTATTGCGACGCGGGCGAGAGCTTCTCGAATTTCGCGGAAATGCTGATGACGCCCTTCTTGCCTTCGACCTTCGCCTCACCCTTGGCAAACGGCATCAGCACCGTGCCCTTGAAGTCAATCGGAGTCGAACCCTTCGCATGGCTGTAGTTGATCGCTTTCGTCGTACGCGCCTCAACCGTCACCCGGTACAGCGGGCTCGATTGGCTTCCCTGCTCTTGCGAGCCCGTTTGCCCTGGAGTTGTCGCCTGAGTCTGCGTGTTCGCCGCCTGCTGCGCCTGGGCATCCGACTGGCCCGGCATTGCCGTAAAGCTCAGCAGCGCAACCACCAAAACAACGAGGCAAATCTTGTTTTTACGACTCTTCATACAAGCTCCGATTCAGACGAAAAACTTCGCTTCAGTATTTCAAGCGTAGCAGCAGCCGGCGTTCACGCCGCGCGACGCTGCGCGGCCTGTGCCTAATTTGGCAGCCGACGAGGGGTCCCTCTCGCCGAGAGGCCTCATCTCTCTGCTGGCGTTTTTTTCCAGCGTCTCACCGCCGCCTCCGCCTGAATTGTTTGACAACGGGAGTGCCCGGGACTATGTTCTGCGCAAACGCATGCCCGAAATCCGGCTGCCCGATTCCAGTGCGTTGGCGAGGTGGTCCGTGGCAAACATTCCAGGCCCAAGACAATTTGAACGCGGGATCAGAATCGCGGGTGCGGCAGGCGCGCTACTGGCCGCGGCCGTGCTTCTCGCAGTTCCTGCACGCCCGCTCGCAGCGCAGGCTTCACCTCGCGTGGCGTCGGTCGATCCCGCTTCCGGCAAGCCAAACGACACCGTCACAGTGTCCGGAGAAATGCTGGAGAGGAGCCACGTGTCCGCCGTGTTTTTGTCCGACGACAAAGACGACCACAAAGCCGTCGTTGTCTCGCAAGCCGCGGACAAGATCACGATTAAGATTCCGGAAGTGAAACCCGGCGATTACAACGTTTCGATCCAATCGGGCAACGCTATTTTCATTCAGCCCGTTCGCTTCACCGTGCAGTGATAGGACGGCGTCCTTCTCGTCGCGCCTATCGCCCCGGCGCGAGAATCAGTTTCTGGACGCGCCAATTCAACAACTCGGCCACGTACAGCTCGTTTTCCGACGGGCACGCCATCTCGTGGATCCACCCGAACTGCTTGAGCTGCTTGCCCGACTCGCCCAACACTCCAAGAACTTTCCCGTCGAGACTCAGCTTGTATATCCTCCCCGGAAACGCATCCGAGCTGTACAGCACTTGATGTGGTCCCGGCGTGATGCAAACCGCCCAGGGCGCGCCGGGAGCCATCGTGCCAGTCGTCGCCGTCGGCTTGGCGCCGATTGCCGGACGAGCGTCCGCCGGAACCGGCACGTCAATCGTGATCTGTCTCAGAAATTTTCCGTCGCCATCGAACACTTGTATCCGCCTGTTGCCGCGGTCCGCCACGTAAACATTTCCAGCCGCATCGGTTGCGATGCTGTGTGGAGTGTTGAATTGACCTGGCCCGTCTCCCGGTTCACCCCACGACTTGATCCAGTTGCCGTCCTTATCCACTTTCGCAACCCGTGAATTGATATAGCCGTCGCTGATGAATGTATCCCCTGCAGCGTCCCACGCCACGTCAGTAACCTGCCTGAACATTCCGTCCACAGGCGGCAGCGGCGGGTGCACATGTTTCACCGGCCCGGTGCCTTCATCCGAAGCTTCTTGCTTGCGGCCAAACACCATTACCACCCGGCCGGCGGGATTGAATTTGATCACCATGTCCGAGCCTTTGTCCGTCACCCATATATTGTCTTCCGGATCGATCTTCACTGTGTGCGCGAACGACCAGCCGTAGAGATTGTGGCCGATCTCTCGCAGGAAATGGCCGTCGGCGCTAAATTCCAGAAGCTGCGCCGCTGCCGCTCCGTAGGCCGCTCCGGTTGTGTTACCGCGCGAAAACACAAACACGTGTCCCTTGGAATTAACCGCCACTCCCGCCACTTCGCCAAAATACAAATCCGGCGGCAGCTTCAGAAAATCAGCCACCGAGCGAAACGGAATCTGCGGTACAGGAGCCGGTTCCTGCGCCCGCTCCGGTGAAGACGATTGCTGCGCAAACGCACCTCCTGCCAACACAAGAAAAAGAAAAATCGTGACGCGCTTCATCGTCGCCTCCAATCGCCGGGAGTATACGCCCGGTACTGCCGATCCACCTCGACATCCGCCCGCTCCGGTTTTGTTGGGGGCGTCCGACGTGGCGCATGCCCGCCATACACGCTTGGCTCCCCGCAACCATCCAATTTGGCCGTTCCGAGCTGAGCCTGCCCTGAACTCTTGCGGCAGCCTCGCACACACCGTACGATCAAGCCATCGCCCTTTCCGGTGATCGCAGGAGAATCCCGTGACCGATCTGAACCCGCAAGCGAAGCAAATGGCCGACGAGTCCATGGTGCGCAACCTGACAGCGCAGGCGAACGCAATTTGGCCGCAGGAAATTCAATTGGTTCGCCGCTACGCGCTTCCAGCCGAGCCGCGCATACTCGACGCCGGCTGCGGCACGGGCGAAATCGCCTCGCGGCTCGCCGAACTATTTCCGCGAGCCCAGGTACTCGGCGTGGATATCATCGAAGACCATCTCGCCCTGGCGCGATCGCGTTACGCAGCCCTCGCGCCGCGGCTGAGGTTCGAGCGCCAATCCATATTCGGGCTCGACGCTGCTGATCGCAGCTTCGATCTCACCGTCTGCCGCCATGTGCTGCATTCAATTCCCCACCCCGGCCGGGTGATCGCGGAGCTGGCGCGGGTGACACGCCCCGGCGGCTACCTGCACCTGATTCCCGAGGACTACGGGATGCTGCACTTCCAGCGCGGGCCACTCTACCCGGGAGATTTCTGGCACACGGCCGAACCCGCCTTCTCAGCCGCGACCAACACTGACTTGCTCATTGGCCGCAACGCATTCGGGATTCTTGCCGCGATGAACCTCGAGGAGATTGCCGTGGATTACGTGATCGTTGACACGCTGCGCGTCCCGCGCGAGACATTCGCCGCCATTTTCGAAGCCTGGCGCGACGGATACGCCGAGTCCATTGGTGAGATCACGCCAATCTCGCGCGAGTCAGCCGTCGCCTACTTCAATCAAATGGCCGCCAACATCCGCGACCCACTCGGGTACGCGGTGTGGATGGTTCCGGTAGTCAGCGCGCGAATACCTTCGGCCAAGTCTCAATAATCGCAGCGGTCAACCCGCATCAATCTTTGGCAACTGCGCGCCATTGACGCCCGGTTTAGTTGGGGCGCAGCATGCTGCGCCCGGCGCCGATGCTTGGCTTGCGATGCCCATCCACCATATGCACGAGCGGGCTTTAGGGGGTCGGAGCTTCAGCTCCGACAATTCGCGCCGACGATGAGCGGGGCTTTAGCCCCTGAGGACAATCTTTCTCGTCGCTCGCGCAAAAAATGGGATTCCGATTTCATCGTCATTTGTTCGCACGTCAGGAATCGTTTGAAATCCGCCGTCCCATGTGCCAGCCTGAATCGTCATGACACGAACGCCGCACGTCGCTCGCGCACTGCTATTGGCCTTTTCCGTTCTCACCGCCGTTCCCTCTGCGTGGGGCTGGGGCTGCAAAGGCCATGAAATCGTTGCACTGATCGCCGAATCTCATCTCAATACGCGAGCGCGCGCGATGGCGTTCAAAATTCTCGCCGATGGTCCCATCAGCGCGACTCTCTCGCGTTATTGCAAGGAGCCTGACCTCGACGCGTTCGTGGATTCCTCCACATGGGCCGACGACGAACGCACCGTGATGCCGGAAACCGGACCCTGGCACTTCATTGATATTCCTCGGGGCGCGCGCGAAGGCAGCATCAGCCAATTTTGCCATCCCGCGACAGGCTGCATCACGACCGCGCTGGCCAGCCAGCTCGCGATTCTGCGCGACGCGAACGCCACGGCTCAGGCCCGCGCCGATGCGCTGAGATTCGTAATTCATTTCGTCGGCGACATCCACCAGCCCCTTCACGACACAACAAATAACGATTTCGGCGGCAACTGCGTTCCAGTCGCGTTCTTCGATCGCGCGCCTCGCGAAACGAACCCGATCCGGGAAAGCTACAATCCGAACCTCCACGAAGTCTGGGACGTGGAAATCATCGAGCGATTCATGAACGGACAAACGCCGCAGCAGGCCGCGGATGCGCTGGAGACGACGTTTCACACGCAGCTGCCGACGTGGCAATCTCAGACTCAAAATTTCTCGTCGTGGGCGTGGGAGAGCCATCAGCTCGCGGAAACCATCGTGTATGGCAAGCTCCCGACCAAAATCGCAATCGAGACGCCGCGCCCTGTCGAAAGCTGTGCCGACGACGACCACATCTCCACTCGCATGCTGCATCTCAACGAAAATTTGGCTGCTCAATACCAGGACGCCGCCGCGCCCGTCGTTCGCGAGCAATTGGCAAAGGCCGGAATCCGCCTCGCCGCACTGCTGAACTCGCTCTGGCCTTGAGACTCCCCGTGAATGCTGGCGAATCTTTGTAGGTCGTGGCTTTAGCCACAACACAAGCCCTGCGGAGTGAGGACGGCTTCAGCCGCTGAAGTCCCCTTTTTGCAGTCGCCACTTGCTCGCGAGCCCGCCTCTCGATTCTTTACACCAACAACCGTTTGAATTTCTCTTCTCGATGTGCCAGCCTAAAATCAGCAATAAGCAATGAAATGAAGGGATGTGAAATGAAGCGCGATGAACGCGGTTGGACTGAAGTCGCCTCAGCGCCCGAGAGGCGCGAGCCTTTTGCTGTCGTGGGGCGACGGCGCTGCCGTGCCCAACAAATAAGCTCGGCGTGTCCGCGACCTTGGGCGACTCGTCGCGGTCCGAATGGTCACGAGCCGCCCGTCGTCAATCACCATTCACGAATCACAATTTATACCCATCCTACTCGACACTGCGTGCCGAGTAACTTTCTCCCTAACTCATTGAAAACAAAGAAAAGTGGTCCGAGCTACTCGACACTGAAACGAGGGGCCTCAGTTCATGCGTGTTTGCCCCAACTCGGCAACTTCAAATCGCATCGATGCTCTACAAATCGTCGCTGTGAAGGTAAACTAACAAGCATTCCGAAGGAGATGAACAGGTCATGTTGCGCGTAGGACTGATCGGCTGGCGAGGAATGGTTGGAAGCGTTCTCCTGCAAAGGATGCGGGAGGAGGGCGACTTCGCTCGCATCGAGCCCGTTTTCTTTTCGACCTCGAATGTGGGAGGCGCGGCTCCGAAAGAATCCAACGGCGCGCCGCTCCTGAACGCATCGAGTCTGAAGGACCTCGGCGCGTGCGACGCTCTCATCAGCTGCCAAGGCGGCGAATACACCACGGAAATTTATGCGCCTCTCCGCAAGAGCGGATGGAACGGCTATTGGATAGATGCGGCCTCCACACTCCGCATGAGCGACGACGCAGTGATCGTCCTTGATCCCGTCAACGCTGAAATCATTCAGGACGGTTTGCGCCGCGGCCTGCGCACTTTCGCGGGCGGAAATTGCACTGTCAGCCTGATGTTGATGGCGGTGAGCGGGCTTTTCAAAGCCGGCCACGTCGAGTGGATGACTTCGATGACTTATCAGGCTGCGTCCGGTGCCGGAGCAGCGAAAATGCTCGAATTGGTGAAGCAGATGGAGCGCCTCACCGATCCGACTCGCAAGACTCCGTCCGAGAACGCGCTGGAAGTGGATCGCATGGTCATTGAAGCGCAACGTGCCGGCGGATTGCCGGTCGCGGAATTCGGCGTTCCTCTGGCAGGCAGCCTGATCCCATGGGTTGACAAAGACATGCCCGGCGGCCAAACCAAGGAAGAGTGGAAAGGCATCGCTGAAACCAACAAGATTTTGGGCCTCCATCCGCCGGTGCCAGTAGATGGCATCTGCGTACGCGTCGGAACCATGCGCTGCCACAGCCAGGCGCTCTGCATCAAACTGAACAAAGATATTCCGCTGGCTGAAATCGAGCAGATTTTGTCCGGAGCGAACCCCTGGGTTCGCGTAATTCCGAACAACAAGGAATCAACTCTGCGCTGTCTCACGCCCACGGCCGTTTCCGGCACGCTCAACGTTCCCATCGGACGCTTGCACAAACTTAATCTCGGACCGGAGTTTCTCGGCGCATTCACCGTCGGCGACCAGCTTCTCTGGGGCGCCGCGGAACCCCTACGCCGCATGCTCGGCATTCTCCACCAGCATCTCGGCGCGGGTGTATAATCCCGCCGCGCTCGGATGAAACAAGCCGGCCCCGGCAAGCGTAATAGCTCCCAGGAGGACTACATGCATCGAAAATTTCTCGCGATCTCGTTTCTGGTTTCGGCGCTCGCGCTTCCCAGTCTGGCTCAGAGCTCGAATTTGAACGGCACCTGGAAGCTGAACAACTCCAAGAGCACGTTTGGCCAATTCCCGCCTCCTGCCAGCGAGACGGATACGATCGCGATCAACGGCACGGACTTCAAACAACAGGTGACGAGCGTCGGCGCGCAGGGCAGCCAGACTTATACGCGCTCCTGCACGATCGACGGCAAAGAGGTAACCCTCACGCCGGACGATCCCCGCGGCCACTTGGGAGCTATCACGCTTTCGAAGATTCAGTGCGCGTGGCAAGGAACGTCGGTCGTTTTCACCGAGACAGCCAATCTACGCGGCACCGACCTCACCGATCGGCTGACGTTCTCGCCTTCGGACGATGGCAAGACAATGACGATGGATTCGCACATCACGTCGGCGACGATCAATGGCGACCGGAAGCTCGTGTACGACAAGCAGGAAGGTTCGGCAGCGATGGCTGATCCGGCGGCGATGGCCGCCACTCCCGGCGCGGCTGCGATGATTCACACCGGCGGTTCCCAGCCGAATTTCACCGGGACATGGAAATTAAACATATCAAAGAGCAATTTCGGCCAGATTCCTCCGCCCGCCAGCCAAACCGATACGATTGACCACAGCGAGCCTTCGGTCAAAATCGCGGAAGACCAGAAGGGCGGCATGATGGGCGACATGAATCTCACCACCACGCTCAGCACCGACGGCAAGGAAACCACTTCATCGGGAATGGGCGGCGCGCCCGTAACCAGCACTTCGCACTGGGACGGCGTCGCTCTGGTCGTGGATTCGAAAACGAGTTTCCAGGGCAGCGACATCAAGATCAAGGACACCTACACGCTCAGCGGCGACGGAAAAACGCTTTCGGAAGTTACCCACATTGAATCGGGCATGGGGAATTTCGATACGACCAGCGTGTTCGACAAGCAGTAGGTTAGACCGCGAGCTGAATACTAGGTCAGATACGCCGAACGATCTCCCAGCGGAGTCGCGGTTCGGGCGACGGTGCGAAACACGCATCGCACGGTGTCGAGAAATGCAAGGACGGCCTTTGCGTCTTCGTTCTTGCGCCACACCATGTGCACTTCCGCCGTGGCGCCGGGTTCGTCGAGCGGTACCACGGCAACCTCACTGGCTGGCGCCGGACGGCATGTAACCTCGTCCGGTATGATCAGAATCCCTTTTCGGCAAGTCAACAGCATTGCCTGGACGCCGTTGTGCGGCGCTGGATCTGGCGGCACGTAGATGATGTTTGGAACCACTCCGGCGGCTGCATACATCTCGAGCGTTTTGTCGTGGAGACCGGCGGCCAAAATCGGATCGAAGAGCAAGAGCGGCTCTTCGGCGAGATCCTTCAAACGCAGACTCTTGCGCTTCGCCAGCGGATTCGCTTTGCTGATGTGAACAGCCAGCTTTTCCTCGAACAAGAATTCGGAAGCCAAATGACGTGTCTCGCCATAGGGGCGCAGGAAACCGACGTCAAGGTCGCCCTCCGGTAGAGCCTTGTACTGGGCGCTCGAAAACACGTCCCTGCACTGAACTTCGACACCGGGAAATTTCTTGGAGTGCTCGGTAAGGACGCGGCTCACGCGTTCTCCCAGCCCGGGGCCTATTCCGATTTTCACCAGGCCGACCGACCCGCACTTCGCCATGCGAACGGAATCCGAGACTCGCGCGGTCTGGGCGACCAGGACTCTTGCCTCTTGCAACAGCAGGCGGCCCGCGTCGGTGAGAATCACGTGACGACGGTCGCGCACAAAAAGCCGCACGTCGAACTCTTCTTCCAATTGGCGGATCTGGCGGCTCAACGGTGGCACGGTGACGTGGAGCTGCTGCGCAGCTTTCGAGAAGCTGAGATGTTCCGCGACCGCGATGAAGTACCGGAGCTGACGAAGTTCCATCAGAGAGTCCCGCCCTGTGATTGACCTTATATTCCGAATCGGTAACAGAAGCAATCAAAATAAGAAATAGACAACGGGAACCAATAAGGTATTAGTGTCGCATGCGGTTGGGGTGGAGCGAACCTCTTGGTCAATTCGAGCGGCCTTATTACTTCGATGGCGGCAGGTCTGCGCTCAACCCGCCATTTAATTTCGGCACGTCCATTGGCGACTAAGACGGACTTGGGGGAAATGATGAACAACAGAATTACGGGACGCAAGCTTGTGGTTTCGCTGCTCGTTTGCCTGGGAATGGTGCTGCTTGCCGCGTCAATGGCGCAGGCGCAGTCCGCCGGAACGGGCGCGATCACTGGAATTGTCACCGACCCACAGGGCCGCGCTGTGCCAAATGCCACGGTGACTGCCACCAACCTTGGCACCAACCAGGAACGCACGGCGACCACCGGGGCGGCTGGCGACTATAAGTTTTCCCTTCTCCCGCCCGGCACCTATACCTTGAAGTTCAGCGCGGCCGGTTTCAAGGTTTCCCAGGTCTCCTCGGTCGTTCTGAACGTCACCGAGACGCCGGAGGTTGATCAGGTGTTGGAGGTCGGCGCGATCACACAAACCGTGACGGTGGAAAGCAGCGTGCAAGCCCTTCAGACTGAAAGTTCCACGCTTGGTACCACGGTTACCGGCAGCACGATCACGGCCTTGCCAATGGCTAACGGAAATTACACCGAAGTCCTCAGCCTTGCGGCGGGTGCGACGGCGGGCGTGGACAATGCGACGTCACTCGGCAAAGGCACGCAGGACATCAGCGCGAACGGCGTGGACCCCGGTTCGAACAACTACCAGATGGACGGCGTCGCGGTGAATAACATCGCTAACTCCGGCAGCTCCAACGACGGCACGATTTATACCGGCATCCCGATTCCCAGCCCCGACGCCATCGCCGAATTCAAGATTCAGACTTCGACCTACGACGCCAGCTACGGACGCAATCCGGGCGCAAACGTAAACGTTGTCACCAAGGGCGGAACGAACAACTTTCACGGATCGGCGTTTGAGTACTTCCGAAACTCGGTTCTGAACGCCGACGATTTCTTTTATGTGAAGACGCCTGCCGATCCCCATCAGGTGCTCGACCAGAACCAATTCGGCGCGACAATTGGCGGCCCGATCCTCAAAGATAAGCTTTTCTTCTTCTTCAGCTATCGAGGCACGCGCGCCAAGAACGGCGTATCCGCCGCGGGAACAACTTCAGGCGTCACCTTGCCTCCGATTCCCACGACGCGCACCGCCGCCACCCTCGGCGCGGCGCTCTGTCCCTACAACAATCCTGCGTTCCCTGGTTCTCCGTTCTTGCAACTCGCTTGTGATGGGTCGAACCTTAGTCCACAGGGCCTCGCGATCATGAATATTCCAGGACTCGCCAGCGGCGGCGGCTTCTACATCCCGAGTCCGCAAGTAGACACGCAGTTCTGCAAAGCGAACGCGCTACCCCCGCCGCCCGCACCGCAACTCCCTGAATATTCGTGTAACTTCAGCATTCCAGCCCTCTACCATGAGAATCAATATGTCGTGAACGGCGACTATGTAATCAACAGCAAGCAAACCCTAACGACACGGTATTTCTATACGCTCAATCCTCAGACGCCGTTTCTGGGTCAGAACGGCGGAGATCTGCCAGGCACTCCGGAAAACGTCGTTTTCGGAAATCAGGACGCCGTAGTGAAGCTCACCTCACTGGTGACGAACAACTTTGTGAATGAAGCCCGGGCATCGTTCCAGCGGAACACTGACAACTCTTCCGTCACCATGCCGCCAGGAGGCACTAACACCGCGCTGGGCATTACGCCCGGCACCGGCGGTTTCGAGGAACCTCCGGTCTTCATCGATCTCATCCAGGACTTTACGTTGTTCGGAGGACTGTTGCCCAACTTCGGTCCAACGAACCAGCTCCAGTTGGCCGATCAAATTTCCTGGCAGCATGGGAAGCACAGCATTCGAGCGGGATACGAGTACGAATGGACGAATTGGCCCCTTCTGGATTCCGGACTCCAGCAGGGCCTGATGTTCGAGATAGATCTGAATACCATGCTGGTCGGAACGGCCGGAAACACAAACCCATTTGGCACGGGCTTCAATCAGGGGTGCTTGTTTTGCGTAGAGAGTATACCTGGTGAGCATGGGATCACTCACTTTTACGACGTACATAACCAGGACGCCTATGTCTTGGACGACTGGAAGGTAAGTTCGCGCCTCACGATCAACGTGGGTGTGCGTTGGGAGTACGACGGGTTGCTGACCGACAGGCTGGGCCGGCTCACTCAGGTATACCTCGATCGGATGGTTAACAATGCCGACGTTCCATTGACGCTCGGTGCCGCTTTAAGCGATCCCGCTGCCATTCAGCAATACGTGGTGGCACACAACTTCCCGAAGTTCTTCGGGCCGCCCCCAGCGGGCGTCCTCGTCTCCCCTAGCGACACGTCTGTTGACGGGCACGCCCCGTACAGCAATTTTGCTCCGCGAATCGGCTTTGCATGGCAGCCGACGTCGGGAGGCAAGCTCGTCGTGCGCGGGGGATTCGGCATCTTTTACAACCGCGTCGGTTTGGACAGCATCGTGCACGCGTTCGAGCAGGGCGCACCCTACGCCCAGACGTACGACTACAACCCGGGTGGGGCACGATACTTGGCAGCGACAATCGCCAATCCGTATCCCGCTCTCAACCTGGTGCCCTTGGCGTCGAACCCGGTCATTGGCTTTTCGCCTCGCTTTTCCGACTGGACGGGCGACCCGGCGACCAGCACAAACTCCGGATTGAGCACCCCACTTTCTTACACCGACGGGGTCCACACGCCCATGGTCCGTGAATATAGCTTCGGGATTCAATATGAATTCCTGCATGGCTGGATTCTCGATCTTGGTTACGTCGGATCGAGCGGAATCAACCTGAACGATTACAACCACAATCAGAACCAGGCGCTGCTGGCAACGCCGACCAATGCCTTGAGTTCTTTCTGCACCGGAACCCCGCCTATATGCAATACGTCCTCAAATGCTCAATACCGGGTTCCGTACCTGGGCTATGAGGCTGCTGGGCTCGGCGCTTCGGATTCGGATGGGTACTCCAACTACAACAGCCTGCAGGTGACGGTCCGGCATCAGTTCTCCCACGGACTGTCCATGCAGGCAGCCTATACCTGGGACAAGGACCTCTCCGACATCTTCTACAGCAACTCCGCCAACATCAACGAAGCCCTTTGCGTGAAATGCCAATACGGGCGCGTATCGTTCGATCGGCCGCAGCGCTTGTCGCTGAATTACAGCTACGACCTTCCGTTTGGCAAGGGCACTCAGGGAATCACAAACAAGTTGATTGCCGGATGGAATGTTTCGGGGGTCACGATCGCGCAATCGGGCGATCCGTTGACTTTTGAGTCGCCACTCAACGGCGACGCCTACGGCACCAGCAACGATAGTTATCTGTCGGGAAGCGCAACAGCCCAGTTCTGCCCGGGTTTTAGCAACGCAAATGTCAAGAACCCCGGCGGGGCGCTGAAGAACCTGAACGGTTACTTCAACTTTGCGGCCTTTTGCACGGCACCCATAGTGCCGTTCGGTGACGCCACAGCAACGGGATATGGCAATTCTGGCGTCGGCGGCGTGCTGGGTCCCGGGCAATTCAACTGGGATATTTCGATCCTGAAGAACACGCAAATCACCGAGCGCGTTAAGGTGCAGTTTCGTACTGATTTCTACAACGCGTTCAACCATCCCGACTTCGCGGATCCGGGCGGTCTTTCGTTCGGAAGCGTAGGGTTCATTAACGTGGTGGATGGTCCCGATACGATACGGCACACGAACGTGAATCCGCGGTTGATTCAGTTCGGGTTGCATTTCTTCTTTTAGACTTTAGCCCGCGGCCGAGTTGCCGTGGCTGAAACGAAATGTTGCGCACGTCGGGCTCGAGTGAAGGCTTCAGCCTGACGCGATCGCGGCAGCGAATGTACCACCCCTAGTACCACCCCGGGAGCCCGGCGCGGAGACTTCGGTCTCCGCGCCAGGTGACCGCCCCTCGGTTCCAGCTTGCCATTCAGCGCGTCATCTCTTGCCTCCTTCGATCGGGTTTTCCGCGAAACGATCGCCGAATGTCGTCGTTGCCGGAACGAATCGCCTTGGTCATAACTACATTCCGAATTGAACGCGCCAGAGCTTTTTGCGGCATGCGTGGCGGCGGGCAGGTGTACACTCTGGGCCGGAACACGCCAGTCGAGCGCAAGGAGGAGTTGGGCCCATGACAGCGCCGTCTCGCACGCCATCGGCGGAACAATTGAACGCGCGAAAAGCGTTCTACGATCAGATCGGCAAGCAACATCTCGCGCCGCTCTGGGAGCGCGTCAGCGGCCTGGTCACGCGCTCGCCGCAGCCCGCTGCCCGGCCGGTGCATTGGAAATACTCCTCCGTTCGCGCGCATCTGCTCCAGGCCGGATCGCTGCTCTCCGCGGAGGAAGCCGAGCGGCGCGTGCTCATTTTCGAGAACCCCGGCCTGCCCGGACAATCGAGAATCACCGGTTCCCTCTTCAGCGGCCTGCAACTTTTGATGCCCGGGGAAAAAGCGCATGCGCATCGCCACACGGCCAGCGCGCTGCGCGTGTTTCTGGAGGGATCGAGCGCCTACACGTCGGTTGATGGAGAGCGCACGATGATGTCGCGCGGCGATTTCGTCATCACGCCCTGCTGGACCTGGCACGATCACGGAAACGATGGCGCCGACCCGGTCATCTGGCTCGACGGGCTGGACGTGCCCATCGTCAACCTGTTCGATACGAGTTTCTCGGAGGGAAACGAAGCGAGCCAGATTCCAATTTCACGTCCCGAGCACGATTCCGAAGCGCGTTATGCGGGGGCGCTGCTTCCGGACGGCCACAAAGCGCATTCGATGTCGTCACCGCTTCTGAATTACCGCTACGCTCCGGCGCGGGAGAATTTGGCCGAGATGCAACGCAACGGACCGATTGATCCATGCCACGGAGTGAAATTGCGCTACACCAATCCGCTGACGGGCGGCTCGGTGATGCCGACGATGAGCGCGGCTCTGCAATTGATCGCGGCCGGATCCCGTACCGCGCCGTACCGCTCCACGGACGGCACCGTGTTCGTGGTCCTCGAAGGCAAGGGTCACAGCAAGGTGGCGGATTCATCTTTCGACTGGGCGGAGAACGACGTGTTTGTGGCGCCGAGCTGGGCGCTGCAGCAGCATCGCGCCGAAAGCGAAGCCGTTCTCTTCAGTTTTTCCGATCGCGCCGCGCAGGAAAAACTTGGAATCTGGCGCGAACAGCGCGACGCAAGCGCGTCGTAAAACGCGGGCGGCGAGGGCGCTAGCGCTCGCGAAACGTCCAAGAGGGATTCGGAATGATCGAAGGTTCGTCCGGCACGCTTCCCATCAGAGTCAGGGTGCGATCCAAAGACGCGGCCGTCGCGCAAGTGGGAGCCGACATCTGCGTGGTCGGCGCAGGAATCTCCGGAATTTCCGCGGCCGTTGAAGCGGCGCGATTGGGCCGCAACGTTCTCCTCGTGGATGGCTTGCCCAGCCTCGGCGGCCAGGCGGTCAACTCCATCATCGGCACTTTCTGCGGGCTTTACTCCAACGGACCAAATGCGCGCCAGCTCACGCACGGAATTGCGGACGATATTCTCCGCGATCTTGGCGCGCAGGGCGCGGCGCGTCCAATGCGCGGGCCGATGACGATCACCGTTTACTACGATGAAGTCGCGCTGAGCCGCTGGGTGGAAACCACGGTCCGCGCCGCCGGCATTCGCGTCGTGGTGGGAGCCGTGCTGCGCGAGGTGCGATTCGAGAATCGCCGCATCAAGGAGCTTTTCCTCGCCACGCGTTACGGCGATCTGCGAATCACGGCCACTGGATTCGTGGATGCCACGGGAGACGCCGCGCTGGTGTGGCAGGCCGGACTTCCCTGCCGCCAACCCGATGTGCCGATTTACGGAACGCAAATCGTGGTCCTCGAGCATCTGAACGAAGCGCACAAACCGTCGCCGAAGGCTTACAGCGAGCGCCTCGCCGCGAAAGCCAAGGAGTACGGTCTGGTCCGCCAGGATGGGTTCGCGTTTTTCTTTCCGGAGCGGGGTACAGCCGTCGTCAATATGACGCACGTCGAGACGCCGCTCGATCCCATTGGCGCGAGCGAGAAAGGCCTCGATGGGAAAGATCAAGCGGACCGCGTCGTCCAGTTTCTGAAGAAAGAATTCCCCGACGCGTTCGGCAAGGCCCGCGTTCGCGCGTATGGACTGCCCGGAATTCGCCAGACACGCTGGATCGTCGGCCAGCACCAATTGACGGCCGATGAGGTACGCGCCGGCGCGCACTTCGAAGACGAAATCGCGCGGACCGCTTGGCCAATCGAATTGCACGGCCAGCCGGAGGGCTATCTTTGGGAGCCGTTCAGCGACGATCACTTGCACTACGTTCCGTTGCGCAGCTTGATTCCCGCGGATGCGGACAACCTGCTGGCGACGGGAAGGTGCATTGATGGCGACGCCGCCGCGCTCTCCAGCGTTCGCGTGATGGGGCCGTGCATCGGGATGGGAGCCGCGGCGGCGCACGCGCTCGATCTCGCGGGAAGCGGAAGCGTGCAGCAGGTTGATCTCGCCGCGCTGCGGCGCCGGTTGGCGCACAACCTCGAAGGCTAACCGGACTCCATGGCCGACCGACGCACCACCGACCTATCGGAGATCATCGAGCAGCAGAAGCTCACACCGTTCATCGTTCGGCTCGTGTTGTTGTCGTGGATCGTCACATTTTTCGACGGGTTCGACGTAAGCGTGCTGTCGTTCGTCGCGCCCGATTTGTCGGCGGCGTTGCATATCAATCGCTTGACGCTGGGAAACGTGTTCGGCGCCGGACAGACGGGCATGGTGCTCGGCGGATTTGTCTTCGGCTACCTCGGCGACCGGATCGGACGCCGCGTGTCCATTATTTTGGCGACAGCGTCGTTCGGCGCTCTCTCTCTGGCGATTGCGTTTTCGGGAACTTACGCCACGCTGCTTGGGCTGCGATTCGTTGAAGGGATTGCGATGGGCGGGTTGTTCCCGTTGGCGTGGGCGCTGAACATCGAGTACGTGCCTCGCCGTTACCGGTCAACAGTCGTGACGCTGATCATGGTGGGGTACTCCATCGGCAGCAGCTCGGCCGGCCCCATGACGATTTTGCTGGCTCCGCGCTACGGCTGGCGACCGCTGTTCGTCGTCGGTGGATGCCTGGGTATTGTCGGCACCGCGATGCTGTTTTTGTGGCTGCCGGAATCCCTGAAGTTTCTAGAGATCGAGAACAAACGCCTCGACCTGATCGCAACTTACGCGCGCCGGCTTGCGCCCGGCCGAACGATCAGCGCCACGGATCGCTTCGTGATTTCCGACGAAGGCCGCACGCCGGCGAAAAAGTTTTCGGTTTCGATGCTTTTCCGCAACGAGCTCCGCTGGATCACGCCCCTGATGTGGATTGCCTATACCGCCAGTTCGATGGCGGTCTTTTTCGGCTCATCCTGGGGTCCGACGATTCTGCAGCTGGTCGGTTTCAATCGGTCCACCGCGGCGCTGACCGCATCGTTAAACGTGCTGGCTGGCGCGCTCGGCGGGCTGCTCCTGATGCGCTTCGTTGACACGCGCGGAGCGAACAGCATCGCGATATTCCCCGCGTTCGCCACGCCCATACTCCTCGCCATGGGATTTTCCGGGATCGGTGGGCGCGGGTTCCTGGTGCTGTATTTCTTCGGCACGATGTGCATCGTCGGGGCTCACTATGGGTTGATGAGCATCGCTGGAATCTTTTATCCGAGCGCCTACCGTTCAAATGGTACGGGGTGGACGTCTTCCGTGGGCAAGATCGGTTCGATTGTGGGGCCGATGCTCGGAGGCGTCGCTCTGTCGTCGCGCATGCCGGTGAAATTAGTGTTCGCAATGCTTGCGGTCTGCCCGTTCGTGGTGGCGGCGTGCGTCCTCATCATCGGCCGCCTCCAAAAACGACTCGCGCTTACCGAAGGGGCGCAGCGTTGGACCGAGTCCGGTGCTCTGCTACCGGGCGAAATCCCCGCGCACGAATGAGCAATAGGAGGCGCGCTTCTCTTCGTTGACACTCGCGGACGCTGGCAGGTAGCATTCAACCAGGAGCAACCGGGCGACTCATGCAGATTTTTGATCTCGAAACTTTCCGTGCCACGCCGCTGAGCCGGGATCCCTACGAACATCTCGTGATTCCGAGCTTTGTCAAAGCGGACGCTCTCGAGAAAATCAACGCCGATTACCCGAAAATCGAGCATGCGGGCAGCTTTCCGCTGGATCATCTGGAGTTCGGCCCCGCGTTCCAGGCGATGATTGATGCGCTCGAATCCGAAGAATTCCGCAAGGCCTTCGAGGATAAATTTCAACTCGATCTGTCGAAACGCCCGACGACGATTACGGTTCGCGGCCGCTGCGACACGCACGATGGCAAGATCCACCACGACTCCGCCAGCAAAATCATCACCGTGCTGCTCTACATAAATCCCGCGTGGGACGATTCGGGCGGCCGCCTGCGCGTGCTGCGTTCGCGGGACAGCATTGAGGATCTCGCCGCCGAGGCGCCGGCTGCCGGCGGCGCGCTGGTCGCCTTCCTGCGCTCCGATCATTCCTGGCACGGCCATCTGCCGTTTATCGGCGAGCGCCGCGTAATCCAGTTCAACTGGGTCACCGACAACGAGAGCCAGCGTTTCGCCATCTTCCGGCATCGCGTTTCCGCGTCGGTCAAGCAGATGCTCAGCTTCGGCAAATCGTCCAAGGAACCTCGGCCCGTCGCTCCCGACCGCATGTGACGCACGTTTATTTCATTGAGATCGTGGGACCAATACTTGTGGGAGTCGTATCTCTCGTGCGGACGAAGTAGTCGCCTGAAAAGAAAAACGGCTGGCACCCTGGGGCGTCAGCCGTTTTTGCGAAGCGAACAACGATGCTGCGATTAACGTCGGCCCCCGCCGTGGAATCCCGCTCCACCGTGGAATCCGCCGCCGCCGTGAAATCCAGCTCCGCCATGGAATCCGGGATTGCCGCGGAATCCGCCGGCGAACCCGCGCGGACCAGGACCGCCCCAACCGGGCCGGCCAACGAAGCCGGGGCCACCGTGCCAACCGCGGCCATAAAAGCCGTGGTACCACGGACCGGCGCCGATAAAGAGCCCGCCTGAAAAATAACTAGGGCCATAGTATCCGTAAGGGGCGCAGGCGTAAGGAGCGTACCCATAGTAGCCATAGGCGCAGACAGGAGCCGTACCGGCGAAGACCGGGCCAACTCGAACCGCAACCTGCGCATGGGCGCTACCTGCCACAACCATGAAGAGTCCTATCAGAGCTACGTACTTTAGGTATCGCATTTGGAACCTCCTCGCCAGCCTCGCTATCGCTTCCGATTCGAAAGCTGACATCTAACTCATCGTGCCGATCTTCTGCCGCGTCCTAACTGCGGACGCTCATTCCCTATAAGGCAAGGGGCATGCCAAAGTTGAATGCGGGCCACGAAAAATAACCCCCCTGAAATCAGCTGCCTGCAGAAGCGGAGGGAGAGAGGCGTGAATCGCGGGTCCTCGGGCGGTGGCTGCAATCCACCGAGCTGCTTGTATTCAACCACCTCGGAAAAGCGTGCGAGAGGCAGCGGCGCGAAGTCCCTCACTGGCGTGCCTTCGGAATTCCGCCCGGCCCCGGCGATGATTCCGATCCGTCAATACGACGTTTGCTTCGTCGGGTATCGAACCGAGATTCCGCTCCCGCTTAGATAACCTTGAGTCATGGACAACGAGGGCTCTCTCTATCTGGTTTGGTTGAACAAGGGCGAAGCGCACGAGCCGGAGTTTGCCGTTAGGTTTGTGACCAATGATGCAGTCTGCAACGTAATAGATCCCCGGATTTTCCACGGCGAAGAATCTTTGCGATCCTTCCTTGCCAATTCGCTTTCGCTCGACAATGAGCGCGTCGAAGCCGCGTTATCGGATTTGCACGAAACGGAAAGCGCGGAGATTGAATCCCTCAGCATTTCGAACGACGATTTGCGCCGACTCAAGTTGGTCTAGTGGGTATTTCCTACCGTGGCGCCACGAGTTGACCGTGCGACGCGACGGTCACAACGTAGACGAAACACACTAAAGAAGAGTGGTGCGCCCGCGGTGATTCGAACACCGGACCTTCTAGGTTCAAACGCGGATGCCCCAGAGAGCGAATTTCATTAACCCAGACTCGCGGGTGCATATCCTGTTGGGCGACGGTGGCCGAGAAAGTCCGCGACAATCCACGCCGACGCGGCGATCCCGAGAGTCTCCGCACTCTCGGACCAGTTCAGAAAACTGTGGGGATTGGCAAAGAGCGCCGGCAGCCACACCAGCAACCCGAAACCCACGATCATCGCCGTGGTCAATCGAGACGCGAGCCGGGCCATGAACCCCGTGAGTAGAGCAATAGCGGCAAGAGCAAACGCGGCGGTGGTTGCGATCGCCCAGAACCTTTGTCCAGGCGGAATCCATTTCGGAACAAGATTTGCTGTTTCGGAGAGATAGAAAAGCTGTTCCAGTGTGAACGAGACAACACAAATACCGAACGAGTAGTACCCGATTTGAGCCAATCTTGCCGTTCGAACCGGGGCGATTGGATCGGAACACGCATATAGGATCACGGCCCCCGAAACGAATGAGAATTGTTCGAAGAAGTTGCCAAAGCCATTGTAGACGAGCGGATGCGCGATGATGAGCGGCACCCCCATCAACGCGAAGGTGAAGTAGATCGCAGCCAGCGCGACAGCACCGGCTCGGGCCGTTCTCGGCCATTGAACGGCTACGCCTCCAAGGACTTCGATCGTGGCCACGATGTAGGTGAGAATCCCGCGGTGAGGAACGTTTCCAAGCGCGTCGTAGTTATCCCACACCAAGGCACAGAGACCGGAACCAATCGCCGCTAAGCCATAGACGTAACGCCCTAGAGAATATTTCATTGCAGCGCCTTAGCCAAAATTAGTGCTGATGCCCTATGCGTTCGTACCGCAGCCCGACCGACCCATTCGAGTATGACTTGCATTCTGTAAGCTTGAAGTCGCGCTGCGGGAACTTGCCCGGGAAGCCGGGGATGCCATCGCCTAACAGAACGGGACCAACGCCGATGAAGAGTTCGTCCACCAAGTCTTCCTGCAGGAAGCTGCGGGCCAATTCACCCCCTCCGCCGAAATAGATATCTTTGCCTGGGCGGCGTTTCAACTTCTTCACGAAAGGTGTCAGCGATCCTTTCACGACTTCGAACCCCTCGCGTGTGCCAGGTTTCCAGCGTCGAGAAACTACGTAGTAGACCATGCCCGGCGTCTCGGGCATCTCTCCACTCTTGCGCATTTTCACCATGCCTACCGCGGTCTTGCGGCCCATGATGGTGGTATCGATCTTGGCAAAGAAGTCCGCCATCACCGATTCACCTTCTTTGTCGATGACGAGATAATCCATAGCACCGTTCCGCCGCGCAATATAGCCGTCTATGCTGATTCCGAATCCCAGGATGACTTTTCGCGACATGCCGCGATTGTAAGAGGACGTTTACTTACCGTCAATAGAAGCCGAACAGGCAAAATCGCTCGGGTTTTGCTCCCCGTTGCTCCCAAATTGGAGAGACAGAATCAGACGCAAGGAGTGCTACTCAATTGAAATTAGAAGAGAAAGAGTGGTGCGCCCGCGGTGATTCGAACACCGGACCTTCTGGTTTCCGCCGCAGGCGGACTCTATCCAGCTGCAGATTGCCTGCCCTCGGTGCGGAGAATTCGCCGAAGCTCCTCGCGCCCTTT
>Ga0182018_10000277_pt1 | contig 68116 bp, 58 predicted proteins | sample 812P2MmetaG_FD_120490 | JGI IMG/M metagenome (GOLD analysis project Ga0182018, IMG submission 120490) | Permafrost microbial communities from Stordalen Mire, Sweden - 812P2M metaG | ecosystem: Environmental > Terrestrial > Soil > Wetlands > Permafrost | place: Sweden: Stordalen | collected... | reverse complement strand
CGGTGTCGTTCTCGGTGGCCACGTAGACCCGGGCTCCCGACACCAGAGGCTCCCCGTAGAGCTGTCCGTCGAGAGTGGGCGACGTCCAGACCGGGGACGAGGTGTCCACCGAGGTCACCGTGGGGGCGACACCACGGCCGGCCGGATCCTGGTGGTACACGGTCCACCCACCGGATCCATCTAACGAACCCGGAGGCAGGGTGGCCCCGACGGCTCCACGGCCCACGGGCAGGGACAAGAACAAGGACATGAACAGGGCGGTGACCGGGATCAGGGCGAGGGTCGCCATCCGTCCCGCCGTGCCGTGCGACCGAACCCTCACCGCCACAAGGCTGGTCGGAGATGGGTGACCGTCCTCACCCACGCAAGGCTCGCGACGCCGGACCTCAGGCCACCGTCGGACCCTGCTGGCGAACGGACTCCACCGACTCCATGGCGTTGCGGAGGTCGCGCAACCACTCGTCGGTGTTGGCGGCCACCAGCTTCACGCACCAGGCCAGCGCATCGGAGCGGCTGCGGGCCACACCGCTCTCGACCAACGTGTCCAACACCCTCCGCTCGGGCTGGCGGAGCCGTGTCATGACCGGCACCGAGAGGTTGGTGAACATCTGGGCGGTGTCCCCGCTCTCCGCTCCCCAGGCAACGTTGCGCCCGAAGAGGTGCTGTGCCTCACGGTCGATGACCATGCGCTCCTCGCGGGTCTCCTCCCGGAAGCGGGTGATCCGCCCGGCCTCCGCCGCCGACCTCGATGGGGCGTCCTCCCCCTCGGTCGACTCCGGGGCCGGCACCCGGCCCACGATCACGATTTCGTCCCGGTCTACGGTCACGGTCGGCACGCCCTCGAACCAGGCGTCCGGCAGACGACCGGACAACCAACCGGCCAGGGTCTCCACCCCGGGGATCTCTTCGCCCCTTCCTGCACCCTGCCATCCCGGGCCTCGGCGCCCGCCACTCTGTCGTTGACGCATCATCCTCCACCTCCTCCGTCTTATGATTACATACTTACATTATCACAGAAATATTGCCGAATCATCCAGGGACGGTCGGCACCGAGGGCCGGGGCGGGCGTCGTGGCACCATGGGCACGTGGGCTATGTGGTGTACGGCGCCGGCGCCATCGGTGGGGTGGTCGGCGGCCGGCTGTTCCAGGCGGGTCTCGACGTGACCCTCATCGCCCGGGGCCGGCACCTCGATGCCCTCCGGGCCCAGGGCTTACGCATCGAATCGCCGGCCGGGAGCGCGACCGTGCGGATCCCTGCCGTCGGGCACCCGGGCGAGATCGACTGGAGCGACGGCTCCGTCGTGCTGATGGCGGTCAAGAGCCAACAGACGGCGGCGGCTCTGGCCGAGTTGGCCATCGCCGCACCGGTGACCACGCCCATCATCTGTCTCCAGAACGGCATCGCCAACGAACCAGCGGCGTTGCGCATCTTCCCCAACGTGCACGCGGTGTGCGTGATGTGCCCGGCGGGTCACCTCGAGCCCGGCGTGGTGCAGGCATGGTCCACGCCGACCAGCGGCATGTTGGACATCGGACGGTTCCCGGGCGGGAGTGACCGGACCAGTCACCTCGTCGCCCGAGACTTTGCCGCGGCCACCTTCAGTTCGATGGTCGTCGAGGACATCCGTCGTTGGAAGCATCGCAAGTTGCTCACCAACCTCGGCAACGTGGTGGAGGCGGTCTGCGGTCCCGACCAACGGGGCAGCCCCCTGGTGGGCGTCCTGGTCAGCGAGGGCGACGCGGCCCTGGTCGCGGCCGGGCTCGACGTGGCCACCGGCGACGAGGACCGGCGCCGGCGGGGGGATCTCCTGCGTCTCGGCGAGATCGCCGGCCGCGCCCGACAGGGTGGTTCGTCGTGGCAGAGCGTGGCCCGGGCCACTGGCGACATCGAGACCGACTACCTCAACGGTGAGATCGTGCGCCTCGGTCGGATGCACGGCGTTCCCACCCCCGCCAACCAGCTGGTCCAGATCTTGGCCCGGGAGCTCGTCTCGTCCGGTCGGGAACCAGCCCGGGTGTCGGCGGCATCCATCCTCGACCAGCTGGCGGCCGAGCCGGCCCAGGCCCACCCGTAGGGGGCCACGCTGCCCCTCAGGCGCCCATCGCCGTCGCCACCACCGCACCGACCTGTTCCGTCTCCACCAGAAACCCGTCGTGTCCGGACAGTGACTCGATGACCGCCACCGATCGATCGCCGGGGAGCAGATGGGCCAGCTCGTGCTGTAACTCGAGCGGGTAGAGGCGGTCGGAGTCGATGCCGGCGACGGTGGTCTCCGCCCGGACCCGGGACAGCGCCCGGGCCACCCCGCCCCGCCCCCGTCCCACGTCGTGATGGTTCATGGCCTCGCTGAGAATGATGTAGGAGTTGGCGTCGAACTGCTGGGCCAACTTCTCGCCGTGGTGCTCCAGGTACGACTCGACGGCGAAGCGGCCGCCCTTCAGTGGATCCTCGGGGGCCTGGGCGTCCCGGCCGAACCGGCGCTCGAGCTCGAGGCGGGTCCGGTAGCTCACCTGGCCGATCCCCCGGGCCAGGGCCAGCCCCTCCACCGGGCCCGCCGCCGCCTGGTAGTAGTCGCCGCCGCCGAAGGCGGCGTCGGACCGGATGGCCCGCACCTGCAGCGAGCAGAGGGCAATCTGCTCGGCCGTGGCCGCCGCCCCCACGGCCAGGATCAGCGCCCGCCCGACCCGCTCGGGAAAGCCGACACACCATTCGAGGACCCGCATGCCACCCATCGATCCGCCCACCACGCCGGCCCACCGCTCGATGCCCAGCTGGTCGGCCAGGGCCGCCTCCACCGAGACCTGGTCTCGGATGGTCACCAGCGGGAAGCGCGACCCGTACGGCGCACCGTCCGGTGCCACCGACGCCGGGCCGGTGGTGCCCCGGCACCCTCCGAGGACATTGGGGCAGACCACGAAGTAGCGATCCGTGTCGAGGGGGGCGCCGGGTCCGATGAGGCCCTCCCACCACCCGGGAGACGGGTGGGCCGGCCCGACGGGCCCGGCCGCGTGGGAATCGGCGGTGAGGGCGTGCAGGACCAGCACCCCGTTGTCGCCGGCGCCATCCAGGGTGCCCCACGTCTCGTAGGCCACGGTGACCTCGGCCAGGCTGCCACCGGCCTCGAGGTCGATGCCCCCACCCGGTCGCCCGGACACCACCACGAACTGCCGACCGTCGGGGTCATTCGCCGCCTGCCCGGCGTCGGCGCGGGGGTCCGGCGTCACGTTCCCTTGATGGCCCTGAACCCTGCGTCGAGGTCGGCCAGGATGTCGTCGATCGACTCCAGTCCGATGCACAGGCGCACCAGGTCGGGGGTGACCCCAGCGGTCGCCTGCTCGGCCTCGGTGAGCTGCGAGTGGGTGGTGGAGGCCGGGTGGATGGCGAGGCTGCGCACGTCGCCCACGTTGGCCAGGTGGCTGAACAGCTCCAGGCCCTCGATGAAGGTGCGCCCGGCGTCCATACCCCCCTCGATCCCAAAGGCGAGGATGGCCCCACCGCCGTTGGGGAGGTAGCGAAGCTGGCGCTCGTGCCACGGGCTCGACGCCAGTCCGGGGTAGGCCACCCACTTCACCTCGTCCCGCGCCTCCAACCAGCTGGCCACTGTGCCGGCGTTCTGCACGTGCCGCTCCATCCGCAGGCTCAGCGTCTCCAAGCCCTGGAGGAAGAGGAACGAGTTGAGGGGGGCGATGGACGGACCGGTGTCACGCAGGTATTGCAGCCTCGCTTTGAGCACGAACCGGGCCGGGAAGAGTGCCTCGGGGAGGTCGCCGAAGACCAGGCCGTGGTAGCTCTGGTCCGGTTCGGTGAAGCCGGGGAACCGTCCGCTGCCCTCGTAGTCGAAGGTCCCACCGTCCACGATGATCCCGCCGATGGAGGTGCCGTGGCCGCCGATGAACTTGGTGGCCGAGTGTACGACGATGTCGGCGCCGTGCCGTAGCGGTTGGGCCAAGTAGGGGGTGGCCACGGTGTTGTCCACCACCAGGGGGATGCCGTGCTCGTGGGCGATGGCGGCGACGTTCTCGAAGTCGAGCACGTCGCCTTTGGGATTGCCGATCGTCTCGCCGTAGAACGCCTTGGTGGTGGGCCGGACCGCCGCCCGCCACGCGTCGAGGTCGTCAGGGTCGTCGATGAAGCTGACCTCGACCCCGAGCTTGGGCAGCGTGTAGTGCAGGAGGTTGTAGGTGCCGCCGTACAGCGAGGCCGAGGACACCAGGTGGCCGCCGTTCTCGGCCAGGTTGAGCAACGCCACGGTCTCGGCCGCCTGGCCACTGGCCACGGCCAGCGCCGCCACCCCGCCCTCGAGGGCCGCCACCCGCTCCTCGAAGACTGCCTGGGTGGGGTTCATGATGCGGGTGTAGATGTTCCCGAGCTCCTCGAGGCCGAACAGGGCGGCGGCGTGGGCGGTGTCCCGGAAGGTGTAGCTGGTGGTCTGATAGATGGGCACGGCCCGGGCCCCGGTGGTCGGGTCGGGCACGGCCCCGGCATGGATCTGGCGGGTCTCGAAGCCCCAATCGGACATGGCAGCGGCCTCCTTGGCGCGGTCCCCGGACGTCGATCGCCGCTGGTGGACGGAGCGCGGTGCGGTCAATGTTGGCAACTATGACAGGGTTGGTCAACTAGCTTCCCCGGCTCGGGCGGCTGCCCACGTACCGGTGCCCGCCGTCACTATGTTTGGCCACCAAGCCTGTGAACGCATCCCCGGACATACCCCCTCGCCGGACTTGGCCGAGGGCGCGTCGATTCCGAGCCCTCCTTGCCGTGGCCGCCGTGGCCGCCTTCGCCCTCGTCGTCGTCCTGGTCGGCCGGAGCCCGGGCACCAGCCGCCCGATCGCCGCGGTCAACGGCGCGCCGGCCGGGGGTACCGGGACCGGCGCGCCCACCGAGATCGGCACGGCGAACGACGTCGCCTCGCGATGCCCCTGGCTCGAGGCGGCCATGGACCAGAACCAGTCGCCGACGGCTCTGGCCGTCCTGGTACTGAAGAGGATGACCTTGGCCGAAAAGCTCGACGAGCTCGTGCTGGTCAACTCTGGTGTGTACGAGAACGTCGATGCCGGTGTGGCCCGGCTGTGCATCCCGCCCCTGATACTCCAGGACGGTCCCCAGGGAGTGGCGTTCGGAGCGCGCCACGTGACCCAGTTGCCCGCCCCCCTGGGCGTGGCCGCCACCTTCGACCCCGCCATCGCCAAGGCCTACGGCGAGGTCGAGGGCAGCGAGGCCGGCGGGCAGGGCATCGATGTGATCCAAGGCCCCAACCTGAACATCGACCGGGTGCCCGAAGACGGCCGCTCCTACGAGGGGTTCGGCGAGGACCCGGTGCTGGTGTCGGCCATGGGGGTGGCCAACATCGAGGGCATCCAGTCCACCGGGACCATGGCCATGGCCAAGCACTTCGCCGTCTACAACCAGGAGACCGACCGGGGCGAACTGAACGACGCGGTGTCCGAGCGCGCCCTCGAGGAGCTGTATCTCCCTCCGTTCAAAGCCGCCGTCACCGAAGGCCAGGTGTCGTCGGTCATGTGTGCCTACCCGCAGTTGAACGGCACCTTCCAGTGCCAGGACGGTGCGCTGCTCGGGCTACTGGGACAGTGGGGATTCACCGGGTTCGTCCGCTCCGACCTCGGCTCGGTGCACGACCCGGCGGCCGCCCTCGCCGCCGGAACCGACCTGATCAAACCGGCCAACGGGCACCAACTTGCCGACCTGATGCGCGAGAACCTGCTTCCGGTGCCGGTGGTGAACGCCGCCGTCACCCGGGTCCTGACCCAGATGTTCTCCCACGGCCTCATCGGCCGAACTGAGACGGGCGCCCCGGGAACACCGGTCGACTCGCCGGCGCATACCGCGGTCGCCCTCCAGGCGGCCGAGCGCTCAGCCGTGTTGCTCAAGGACAGCGGCGCCGTGCTACCCTTGACCACCGGGCCGGGGCGCTCGGTGGCGCTGATCGGCGCCGATGCCTCGACGGCGCCGGTCACCACCGGGTTCGGCAGCTCGAGGGTGGTGGCACCGTTCACCTCCACTCCCCTGGCCGCCATCCGGCAGCGGGCCGGGACCGGCACCACGGTCACCTACTCCAACGGGGGGAGCACCACGGCCGGCCTTCCGGCCGTCCCCCCCGACATCCTGACCCCGGCGTCGGGAACCGGGCACGGGCTCACCCTCACCCTCTCCCAGACCGGCGGCCTACCAGGCACCCCGACCGTCCAGATGGTGGTGCCCACCGTCGACGCCGCCATCAGCCCGCACAGTTCCACCAACCGCCTCCTGCCCGGTCCCGCTCCCCTCCCACCGTTGGACCGCCTGTACAACCCGCCCTCGATCGGTCGCCGGTCGTTCTCACTGAAACGACCGTCCTCCCCCAACCGCTCGCGCATCGAGCTGCCCGCGGGATGGTCGGACGCCTCCGCCACCTGGACCGGCACCTTGACCCCTCCCCGGAGTGGCCTGTACACCTTGTCGCTCCAGGGATCGGGGGCGGCGGCCCTGACCCTGGACGGGAAGACGGCGGTGTCCGACACCCTCAGCCACGCCCGAGGACGGTGGTCGCAGACCGTCGAGCTCACCGGCGGTCATCCTTATCAGCTCCAATTGGAGTGGGTGCCGTTCGACGACTTGACCCCCTCGGGCGAGTCGTCGCTCCCCCCCGGCACACTCACGCTCGGGTGGCAGTACGTCAGCGACCAGATCAGTGCGGCCGCGGCGGCGGCCCGCAAGGCCTCCGTGGCGGTGGTGTTCGCCGGAGACTTCAACTCGGAGGCCTTCGATCGCCCGTCGCTGTCGCTGCCCGGCGACGAGAACGCGCTGATCACCGCGGTGGCCGCCGCCAACCCCCGCACCGTGGTCGTGCTCAACACCGGCGGACCGGTGCTCATGCCCTGGCTGGGCGACGTGGCCGGGGTCGTCGAGGCGTGGTACCCGGGCGAGGAGGACGGGGCGGCCATCGCCGCCCTGCTCTTCGGTGACGTCGACCCCTCGGGTCGATTGCCGGTGACCTTCCCCACCAGCGAGGCGCAGTCGGCCATCAACACCACCGCCCAATGGCCGGGCATCGATCTGACCTCGACCTACTCCGAGGGGCTGGAGGTCGGGTACCGCTACGACCATGCCAACGGCGTACAACCCCTGTTCCCCTTCGGGTTCGGGATGGCCTACACCCACTTCGCGCTCGACCACCTCACCGTCCGGCGATCCCCCCGAGGGGTGTCACTGACCGTCGAGGTGACCAACCGCGGGTCGCGGGCGGGCACCGATGTGCCCCAGGCCTACCTGACCTATCCGGCCTCGGCCGGCGAGCCGCCGGCCCAGTTGGTGGCCTTCCAACCGGTGACCCTGGGACCCGGCAACAGCCGCGTGGTGACCCTCTCGGTTCCGGCGTCGGCGTTCCAGGCCTTCATCGGGGGGGCATGGACCACGGTCCCCGGCTCCTACACCCTGTCGGTGGGCGAGTCCTCCGCCAACCTTCCGCTGTCGACCTCGCTCGCCGCCCCGTAATGGGCGCGCCCCAGAGGCCGGCCACCGACCGCCCGGCTAGCGGGAGCCGGTGGGGCCCGCCGGTTGCGGGGCCCGCATCCGGTCCATGGACGAGCCGGTCTCGCCGAAGCGGGTGCCACCCGAGTTCCAGTCGGCGGTAGCCTCGGCCATCTCGTCCCGGGACCGACCGACGAAGTTCCACCACATGGTGATCGGGGACTCGAACGGGGCGCCGCCGATCAACAGCAGGCGGGTCGCTTCCCCGGCGGTGAGCACCAGCGCTTCCCGATGGGACCCGAGGTAGGCCAGCGCACCCGGGGTCACCACCCGGCCGCCGACCTCGACCCCACCCTCCAGAACCACCAAGGCATGCTCGAAGTCCGGGGCCACGGGGACGACCGCCTCGCCGCCGGGAAGGGCCAGGTCGGCGCCCACCAGCGCCGTGTCCCGACGCGCCGGCGACCGGGCGCCAGCCATCTCGCCCACAAGCACCGTGGCCACGCCGCCACCCAACCCGACCTCGGGGAGCATCGGGTGGTGCTCGAAGGCGGCAGCGCCCCAGCGGGTCGACTCGGGTTGGGCCACCCACAGCTGGATGCCGTGGAACTCGCCCCGGTACCGTCCCGTCGGTTCCTCGGCATGACTGACCCCACGCCCGGCGGTCATCAGGTTCAATTGACCGGGACGGATGGCCTGCTCCGAGCCGAGGCTGTCCCGGTGCACCAACTCGCCGGCCACCAGCCAGGTGACCGTGTGCAGGCCCATGTGGGGATGGGGCCCGATTCCCCCCGGCCCGCCGTCGTCGGCGGCGATCGGGCCCAGGTGGTCGGCGAAGCACCACGCCCCCACCGTCCGCCGGTGGCGCTGGGGAAGCGCCCGCCGCACCCGGTTGCCGGCCACCTCCGCCTCCCGGCTGGGCGATACCTCGACGGTCGCCTCCCCCCCGGGACGGCCGCCTTCGCTCCGATCGAGAGGTGCGTCGTCGGGGGACATCGGGCCGCTCATCGACCGCTCAGACCGGCTTCCCTCCCGAGCACCAGGCGTTGGCCGGGACCCCGGCGCACGGGTCGGGCATGGTCGGCAGGCCCTGAGGCAACGGATGCATGACCACACCGGTGTGCTGCGGGTAGGTGGCCCCGGCCGGGCACGCACCGAAGCCGGTGTCGCACAGCACCTGGCTGAGGAGAGGCCCGCCGGTGTTGGAGGCGGTGGTGATCTTGCCGCAGGTCGGTTGGGTCTGCTCCAGGTTCGGTGGGGCGCTGCCGTTCGGCGCGTCGTTGCCGGCAAAGCAGTTCTGGGGCTGGCCCGCGTTGTAGACGATCTGGCCGTAGTCGGAGTTGCTCGGGTTCCCGAAGTACCCGTCGTGACGGAAGGTGTTGTGGAGGACCGCGTCGTTCATCGGGTCGTAGACACAGCCGAGGCCACCTTCTTCCACGCCCCCGGTGCCCGGGCAGCTCTGGTTGAGCGACGGTGTCCCCGAGTCGGGGTAGGGAACCAGCAGGAACCCCCAGGCGCCGTTGTCGGAGAAGGTGTTGTCCGTCACCGTGTCGTTGCGGCCGCCCGAGAGGGTCATGCCCGTCCCGATGGGCCCGGCGGCGGCATTCCCCGCCTCGGGGACGTTTGGGTTGTTGTTGTTGTGGGAGTCGTTGTGGATGAACACCCAGCACGAGTGGGTGTGGGTGATCGGGCTGATGCCGTTGTTGGGGCACGCGCCGTTTTGAGGCGCGGGCGGGTCACCGTTGATCTGGGTGTTGGTGTCAACTCCGTCCTGGTTGTTGTCGAACTGGGAGTTCTCGATGACCAGGGCCCCGCCCGAATTGGTGCCGGAGTAGCCGAGGGCGTTGTACTCCATCCACGCGTGGTCGATGGTCACGTCGCAGAGCTGGAGGCAGGCACCGACGTACATGCCCGAGTCGTTGAAGTTGCTGGCGTACAGCTGGTTCCACTGGCCCGGCCCCTCCGAGTTCGACGAGAAGATCCCGTACTCGGCGGCGATGGCCTCCTGCTGGTCCGGCGTCCCCTGGTTGCTGAAGTAGGTGGAGGTCGCCGTGAGATAGGACCCCGAGTAACCCTTGAGGCCGATCGTGCCGCTCCCGTCCCCTCCGTTCCACCAGATCTCGTTGCCCCCGTCACCGGTGCCTCCCAGAAAATTGCAGGCGGTGAGGTTCTCGACGCTCACATCGTCGGCCTTCCAGATCAGGATGCCGTTGCGCCCGACGGGACTGCCGTCGGAGCCGGTGGCGCCCAAGTTCTGAGCGCTGGGACTCGAGCTACACGGCGTCGAACCCGCCTTGGTCCCGTCAACGATCACCGTGGACCGGTCCATGCCCCGCAGATGGATGTCCGAGGTGGTGATCAGCACCCCTCCCATGTCACCGTCACTGGGGTCGACAGCAGCTCCCGACTCGTCGGCGGTCTCGTGGTAGTCGCCCGGCGCCACCAGGATCCAGTCGCCGGGCCGGGACGCATCGACCGCGGACTGGATCGTCTTGTACCCGCCGGCGTGCCCGTGGAAGGTCCCCACCAACAGGACCTGCCCTCCACCGGAGCCCGAGGACGCGCTCGGCGAGGTGCCGCAAGCCGCCAGCATCCCCGCAGCCAGGGTGCAGGCCCCGACGATCATGGTCCCCCGGCGCACCCCTACCCGGCGAGCGAGCTCAGCCCACCCGGCGACCTTCTCGGTCGTGGACCACCCTCGGTCTCGAGCCATCGTTCCTCCCCGTCTCCCCGCCCACCGGACCGGGCGGTCGATGGGCACACCGGTGGCGATGGTACAGGGCGATCGCACCATCGGCGCAGGATCGTGACCCCCCGCTCGGAGGGCTCGGGCCAGTGGTTGGGCTACCATTCGATCTCGTGATCTGGGGCTCAGCACCTCCACCGCTGGTGGACTCGGCCCGGACGAGATCGGTGCAGGCCGACATTCCCCTGCGCCCAGAGACTCCGGCGTCGTCCTCGTCGCCGGCCACAGCGAAGGAGCTTTCATGACCGGCGAACCCAATCGACCCGACTTCAAGGTGGCCGATCTCTCCCTGGCCGAGTTCGGGCGCAAGGAGATCGAGCTCGCCGAGCATGAGATGCCCGGCCTGATGGCGATGCGGGCCGAGCACGGCGCCGAGCAGCCACTGCGTGGTGCCCGGATCACCGGTTCCCTGCACATGACCATCCAGACCGCCGTGCTCATCGAGACCCTGACCGCGCTAGGGGCGGAGGTCCGCTGGGCCAGTTGCAACATCTTCTCCACCCAGGACCATGCGGCGGCGGCCGTCGCCGTGGGTCCGGACGGCACGGTCGACTCCCCCAGGGGCGTGCCGGTGTTCGCCTGGAAGGGTGAGTCGCTCGAGGAGTACTGGTGGTGCACCGAGCAGGCCCTGGTGTGGCCCGGAGAGGGCCCGACCATGATCCTCGACGACGGTGGCGATGCCACCCTCCTCGTCCACAAGGGCGTCGAGTTCGAGAAGGTCGGTGCCGTGCCCGACCCGTCGACGGCCGACTCCGAGGAGTTCGCGGTGGTGCTGGGAGTGCTGGCTCGCAGCCTCGCCGACCACCCCGATCGGTGGACGACGATCGCCAACGGGATCAAGGGGGTCTCGGAAGAGACGACCACCGGTGTGCACCGGCTCAACGAGATGGAACAGAGCGGCGAGCTCCTGTTCACCGCCATCAACGTCAACGACGCGGTGACCAAGTCGAAGTTCGACAACAAGTACGGCTGCCGTCACTCGCTCATCGACGGGATCAACCGGGCCACCGACGTGCTCATCGGCGGAAAGGTCGCCGTAGTGTGCGGCTTCGGCGACGTGGGCAAGGGGTGCGCCGACTCGCTGCGGGGCCAGGGCGCCCGGGTGGTCATCACCGAGATCGACCCGATCTGCGCGTTGCAGGCGGCCATGGAGGGGTACCAGGTGGCAACCCTCGAGGACGTGGTGGCCAGGGCGGACATCTTCGTCTCCAGCACAGGCAACAAGGACGTGATCACCGCCGATCACATGAGGCAGATGAAGCACCAGGCCATCGTGGGCAACATCGGTCACTTCGACAATGAGATCGACATGGCCGGCCTTACCAGCATCGAGGGGGTCGAGCGGGTCAACGTGAAGCCCCAGGTCGACAAGTGGATCTTCCCCGACGGCCATGCGGTGATCATCCTCTCGGAGGGTCGCCTGCTCAACCTGGGCAATGCCACCGGGCACCCGAGCTTCGTGATGTCCAACTCCTTCACCAACCAGACCATGGCCCAGATGGAGCTGTTCAACAACGAAGGCGACTACGAGAACAAGGTGTACGTGCTGCCCAAGCACCTCGACGAGAAGGTGGCCCGGCTGCACCTCGATGCCCTCGGGGTCCACCTGACCACGTTGACCAAGGAGCAGGCCGAGTACATCGGGGTGGCCGTCGACGGTCCCTACAAGCCGGACACGTATCGCTACTGAGCCGGGGAAGAGCTCGCCCAGTAAGAGGGAGCCGGTGGCGCTGCCGGTAGACCGTCGCTTGGGCCGGCCGGCGGTGGGGACGGGATGACCGGGGGCCTGGACCATCAAGGCCTCGAGGTGACTCGCTACCAGGTGGCCGAGCGGGTGGCCACCATCACCCTGGATCGACCGGAGCGCCTCAACGCCTGGACGGCCCGGATGAACGCCGAGTACCGCTCCCTCCTGCAGCGGGCCTCGGACGACCCCGGGGTCCGGGTCATCGTGGTCACCGGGGCTGGTCGGGGATTCTGCGCCGGGGCCGAGTCCGAGGATCTGGCCGGACACGCCGAGCATGGCGCCTACCGCTCGTGGCACACCGATGAGCTGGCCACCCCCGGCTACGGGGTGCGTCCCGAGTTCGACGCTGAATTGGCCTACCACTTCGGCGTACCCAAGCCGATCATCGCCGCCGTCAACGGACCGGCCGCCGGCATCGGGTTCGCCCTGTCCTGCTACTGCGACATCCGGTTCGCGGCGGCCGGGGCCAAGCTCACCACCGCCCACGGGAGGCTGGGCCTCCCCTGTGCCTTCGGGCTGGCCTGGTTGCTGCCCAAGCTGATCGGCCTGTCATCAGCCCTGGATCTGGTCCTCACCAGTCGCACCTTCACCGCCGAGGAGGCCCTCGCCCTCGGCCTGGTCAAGGCGGTGGTACCCGGCGAAGAGTTGATGGCGGCGGTTACCGAGTACGCCAGAACGCTGGCCACCTCGGTCTCACCCGCCTCGCTGACCGCGTCCAAGCGCCAGGTCTATGACGCCTTCCACCTCACCGCGGCGGAGTCGGTGCGGGCCGCCGAGGAGCTCCTGAGCCCGATGATGGCCGGGGCGGACTACCGCGAAGGAGTCGCCGCCCTGCTCGAGAAGCGACCACCCGTCTTCACCGACCCGGGTGCGGCCGGCGACCCGTCGCCGCCGCCACCGGCAACGGCCTGACCACGCTCGGATCAGCGGTCGGCCGTCTCCAGATCGAGCAGATGGGCGAAGCGTTCCCTGGCCTCGGCCCGGCGGGTGGGAACATGCTCGCTCGGCGTGTCCACCGGCTTGTACCCCTTGAGGGTCTGGCGGGCCACCGTCACCTTGTGGACCTCGTCGGGACCGTCGTAGATGCGCGCTGCCCGGGCGTGGCGGTACATGGACTCGAGGGGAAGATCGGTGGAGAAGCCGAGGGCGCCGTGCACCTGGATGGCCCGGTCGATCACGTTGTAGAGGACGCCGGCCCCGTAGTACTTGATCATAGCGATCTCCACCCGGGCCGCCGAGGCCCCCTCGGTGTCCATCTTCCACGCCGCGTACAGGGTCATCAATCGGGCCGCGGTCATCTCGGCCAGAGAGTCGGCGACCCAATTCTGGATGGTCTGCTTCTCGGCCAGCAGTGAGTGGTGGGTGGTCCGGGACACCGCCCGTTCGCACAGCATGTCGAACGCCCGCCGGGACTGTCCCAACCAGCGCATGCAGTGGTGGATGCGGCCGGGACCCAGCCGCTTCTGGGCCAGCACGAATCCCTCACCCTCCAGACCGACCAGGTTGTCGAACGGAACCCGCACTTCGCGGTAGATGATCTCGGCATGACCGCCGAACCTGCCGAAGTGTTCGACCGGGTCCTCCATGGTGGCCACGTCCCGGACGATGTCGACCCCGGGAGTGTCGACCGGGACCACGATCATCGAGCAGCCCTGGTACGGATGGATGTCCGGATTGGTCACCGCCATCACGATGAGGAAGTCGGCCACCGAGCCGTTGCTGGTGAACCACTTGTGCCCGTTGATCACCCATTGGTCGCCGTCCCGCTCCGCGGTGGTAGTGATCATCGTCGGATCGGCGCCGGCGCCGGGCTCGGTCATGGAGAAGCCGCTGCGCATCCGGCCGTCGAGCAGTGGCTGCAGCCACTTCTCGCGGTGCTCCTCCCGACCCGAGGACTCGATGCCGATGGCGAGAAGCTCGGCGTTGCCCGAGTCGGGGGCGTTGTTGCCGAACACCACCGGACCGTAGGGCGTCTGGCCGAGGATCTCGTGCATCAGACCCAGTCTGACCTGGCCGAACCCGCCACCGCCGAGCTCGGGCGGCAGATGGGAGGCCCACAACCCGCGACGCTTCACCTCACCCTGGAGGGGCTTGATGGCCTCGAGCATGGCGTCATAGCTCAACGACAGCGTCTCGAGGGGAATGATGTCGTCACGGACCACCTGGCGCATCCAGGCCAACTGCTCCTCGAATTCCGGCTCGGTGGAAAAGTCCCATGCCATGGTGGTCCCCCTGTCGTCTATTTCGTCCAGCGCCGCGGGGCAACTACCGTACGGACATGCCCGGCGACGACAATTCCACCCCCATCCGTACCACCGTCTCCCTCTCCGCGCCCAACCGGGCCGTCCGGCGGGGCGAGCCGGTGCGGCCGGATATCGACGGGCCGAGCGCCCGCGCCCGCCTGGCTGCGGCCGAACATGCCCTCCTCGACGAGCGCCGCCTCCTGACCACTGGAGAACTGACCGCCCTGGCCGAGCTCCCCGACCAGTGGGTCACCTCCCTGGCCGCACTCGCCCACCAGGTACGGCTGGCCTGGTGCGGGCCCGACGTCGAGGTCGAGGGGATCCTTTCGGCCAAGACCGGAGGCTGCCCGGAGGATTGCCACTTCTGCTCCCAGTCATCCCGATTCGACACCCCGGTCAAGGCCACTCCGTTCCTCGACGCTGCCGAGGTGCTCAAGGCGGCCGGGGAGACCAAGGCCGCCGGCGCATCGGAGTTCTGCATCGTGCTGGCCGTGCGCGGTCCCGACGAACGCACCATGCAGCGGATCCTCGAGTTGGTGCCCATGATCCACGAGCAGACCGGATTGAACGTCGCCGTCAGCGCGGGCCTGTTGACCGACGAGCAGGCACGCCGCTTTTCCGAAGGTGGCGTCCACCGCTACAACCACAATCTGGAGACGTCCCGCTCCTTCTTTCCCCACGTGGTCACCACCCACAGCTGGGAGGAGCGCTGGGACACCTGCCGGCTGGTGCGCGACCACGGCATGGAGCTGTGCTGCGGCGCCCTCATCGGGATGGGCGAGTCGGACGAGCAGCGCATCGAGCTCCTCGTCCACCTGCAGGAGCTCGGGCCCACCGAGGTCCCGCTCAACTTTCTCAATCCCAGACCCGGTACCCCGCTCGGCGATGAGCAGCCGGTCGCCGCCTGGGAGGCCATCCGCTGGATTGCCTTGTTCCGGTTGGGCCTCCCCGACGTGATCCTCCGCTACGCCGGGGGGCGGGAGGTCACCTTGCGGGAGCTGCAGTCCATGGGGATGACCTCGGGGATCAACGCCCTCATCGTGGGGAACTACCTCACCACGCTGGGTCGCTCGGCCGAGGAGGACCTCCAGATGCTCGCCGACCTGCGCATGCCGGTGGGCGCACTGACCGGTGTCCTCTGAGCCGATGGGCGGCTACTGCACCGGGTGCGGGGCGGCTGCCACCGAGTGCGCCGGGTGCACCCGCGACCTCGATCCGCCCCGCTACTGCCCCACCTGTGGGCGGCGATTGGCCGTCACCGTTTCGCCCGGCGCCTACCGGGCCCGTTGCCGCGACCACGGCGACCTCGTTCCGATCTAGTCACGCCCGAGGGGCAGGGGCCGACCGGATGCAGGGATGAGCGGGTGGTGATCGTCCGCCCGGCGAGGCCCGACGACGCCCTGTCGGTGGCCGGTGTCCACGTGCGCTCGTGGCAGGTTGGGTACCGGGGCCTGCTCCCCGACGACTACCTCGACGGGCTCCTCCCCGAGGAACGGATGACCCGGTACGCCTTCGGTTCCACCGACCCCGACGTGCCCCACACCGTGGTTGCCGTGGATACCGGTGTCCTCTGCGGATTCGCCACCACCGGACGGTGCGGGGATGCGGAGACACCGGGAGTGGGCGAGCTCCAGGCGCTGTACGTGGATCCCTCGTCGTGGGGAACCGGCATCGGGCGGACCCTGATCGAAGAGGCCCGGAGCCACCTGGGACAGCAGGGCTTCACCACTGCCGTGCTGTGGGTGTTGGTGGGGAACGAGCGCGCCCGATGCTTCTATCGTCTCGACGGGTGGGACGAAGAGGACGGTGCTCGCCAGCAGGTCGTCTGGGGCGTGCAGGTGGACGAGACCCGCTTCCGGCGCCACCTGCGTTGACCGGGTGCGGTCAGATGCGGTTGAGCCGGTGGAGCTCGACCTGGCCCCGGATGCCGCTCAGGTGATGCAACCCCAGGGACTGGTGGGGCAATCCGGCGGCGGCGGCGACGGCGGAGGTGGTGACCACCTGACCGGGCTCTGCCACCTTTCCGGCCCGACTGGCCAGGTTGACCACGGGTCCGAACACATCGCCGTCTCGCAGCATCACCTCGCCACTGGCCAGTCCGACCCGGACCTGGGGGACGGTGGGATGGCTGTCGAAGGCATCGGCCAGATCGAGGGCGACGGAGGAGGCGGCGAAGGCGTCGAGAGCGGTGTACATGATCTCGTCGCCGATCAACTTGACGACCCGGCCACCGCCGTCGGCGATGGTGGCGGCTGCAATCTGCTCGAAGTCACTGAGGGTCGCACCGAGCTCGCTCATGTCGACGTTCTCACCCAGTTCGGTGGAGCCCACCAGGTCCACGAACCCGACGACCAACTGTCGGCTCTCGAAGCCCACCACCTCCGTGTTCGCCGTCGTCAACCGCCGAGCGATGAGCAGATGCTGACGGAACAGCGTGTCAAGGGCGGGGGCGACGGACGGCAGCAGGGAGGCCGTCTCGACATTGGCGCGGGCCATGCTCAGGCCCACCGGGTCCGCACGCTCAGCGGCGGGGGCGACGTTGACCAGAAAGGACGAGATCACCGCGTCGGCGATTCGCGACATCGCCAAGCCCAGTACGCGCACCAGCTGGGTGCGGGCGTCCTCACCGAACACGCTGGTGACCTCGCGCATGGTGGCGGCGAAGTCGACGAATCCCTCGGTGAACACCGGAACATCGGGCTCGGGGTCGGGGATGCCGGCCGCTTCGGCCAGGTCCCGGACCTCGTCGGTGCTCAGTCCCGACCGCTCGGCGACCTCCTCGAGCGTGAGGGCCGGGCCGCCCCGGATGGCGAGCACACCGGCCAGCGCGGGGAGCGAGTCCTTGAAGGTGACCAGCTCCTCTGCCGTCGCCCCCAGCGCCGTCACATAGTCCAACAGCTCCAATCGCTGGTCGGCGTTGGGGTCACCGGGGTCGTACACCCCGAGGGCGATCAATTCTTCCGGTTCCATTCAGGAACCAGTACACACGACCCGCACACCACGGACCACCATCCCTCCAGTACTGCAACTTCAGCGGGATCGGACGCCGGGACGACGGAGCATCCCTCTGCAGGGCAACGGGAAGGGTTGCACCAGCGGCTAGCCCCTCTGTAGTGGTCGACCGGCCGGTCACGGTTGCCACCAGCGGTGCTTCGGCCCCGAGGACGGGGCCTTGGGACGTTGCCGCTGGCTCGGCCACCAGCGAAAGAGCACCCAGGCAACGATGGGAACGACGAGGAGCACGATCAGACCTACCGTGACGATCATTGAGGCTCCTCGGTGAGCTCGACGCGGGTTTCATCGGCGTCGCCTGCCGGGCGGCTCCATTCGCTCATCCGAACACCGTACTGACCGCTGGCCTTCCCAGCGGGGTTGTGTCGATCCGGAACCGAGCGCCCTGCCTCGAGGGCCGGGGCGGGGACACCCCCCGGACGGCGCTTGCCGACAGCGCGTTCCGGGGCCAGAGTGCCTCATGGTCGATCTCGACAGGCGCGGGGAGGTGGCGCGGACCCAGATGGTCGAGGCGCTGCGCCGGCTCGGCGTTGCCGACGAGCCTGTCCTGCAGGTGATGGCCTCGGTACCCAGGCATCGGTTCGTGGATCGGTTCTGGGCGGTCGCTCGTGGTGCCCGGTGGACGGCTCGGAACGTCAGGGAGTTCGCCGTGGACGAAGGCTGCAGTGACGAGACGCTGCACCTCCTCTATGACGTCCTGGTGGCGGTGGCCACCAGGGGTCCGATCGACGAGCCTGTCGCCACATCGAGCGTTTCCGCACCCGTCATCGTCGGCTCCATGCTCACCGAGATGGCCTTGCGCCACGGCCTGCGCGTGTTGGAGGTCGGTACCGGGAGCGGGTACAACGCGGCGTTGATCGCCGAGCTCGTCGGTGACCCATCCCTGGTGACCACCGTCGAGATCGACCCCACCCTGGTGGCCGAGGCGGTCCCCCGGCTCGAGCGATTGGGCTACGGCGCCATTCATGTGATCGGTGGAGACGGTACCGAGGGCGTTGCCGAGCGGGCGCCATTCGATCGGGTGGTGGCCACGGTTGGCTGCCTCGATATCGCCCCGGCATGGATCGGCCAACTGGCCGAGGGCGGGGAGTTGCTCCTGCCGCTCGAACACGGCGCCATGCACCCGAGGGTCGCGGTCGGGAAATCCGAGGTCGGGCTGCATGGCAGCTTTGTGGGGCGGTCGGGATTCGTTCGCATCCAAGGTTCCCAAGCCCGCCACCAGGTGTGGCCCTATCAGGCACCGGTTCGTGCCCACCTCCGTAGCGAACCGCTCCCGTCGCCACTTGCCGATGCCTTGGCTCCGCCGGACCCCGGCCGTCCTCACTGGACGCAGAATTTGTGGGACTTCGACACCTACCTCGGAATACGTGACCGACGGGCTGGAATCCGCGACCGACGGGCCGCGACCGGTCCTGGCCTCAGCGACGGCACTTCGTTGGCCATGATCCAAGGGCGCACGGCGGCCATCGGCGGACCGGAGGGAGGGCACCTCAGGGATCGACTCCTCACCATCGGCCTGCAGTGGGTGGACCTGGGCTGCCCGGGACAGGGTCGCTATGCCTTGGCCTTCACATCCCGTGACGACAGTCCAGTGCCACCGGACACGCCCGCCGGCCCCTGGGCATTAGATCGAATCGACTACCGCCAGCACGTCACCCTCGCCCCGTGATGCAACCGGATTCGATCGGATCCCGTGGCTACGCTCCGATCATGGCCACGGTGCGGGAAATTCCTACGTCACCCCGAATCCCTGCATCGTTGGCCGATGTCAGCAATTGGTCGCTCGCCGACGAACTGGTCATCGCCGATTCGCAGGTGGGCGGCGACTTCTCCGGGCAATCAGCCACGGGAGTGGTATTCGAGCGCTGCCGAATCTCGAATGCCCAGCTGACAGGAGCAATCCTCAATCGGCTGCGATGCACTGACGTCCTGGTCGACCGATCGGTCCTCTCCGGAGCGGACCTCGATGAATCATCCTTCACCCGGGTAGAGTTTCGGGACTGCCGTATGTCAGGGGTGCTGTTCAGCCGTTGCACGTTCGCCGACGTGCTGGTGTCGACAAGCCGGCTCGAGGAAGCGAGCTTCCGAATGTCGCGCACCAAGGCTGTCCTCTTTCAAGACGTCGACCTGCACGACGGCGATTTCTACGCTGCCACCCTGGAAGACACCCGGTTCTTCGACTGCAACCTGACGGGCGCGGAGTTTTCCAAGGCGACCCTACCCGGGGTCCGCTTCCACGGTTCGACCCTGTTCGATCTGAAAGGCAGTCAGTACCTTGCCGGAGCGGTCATCGATTCGTCCCAGGTCCTTCCCCTGGGCTTGGGCCTACTCTCGGCCCACAACATCGCCGTCGAGAACGAGCGGGACCCCTCACCGTCCACTGATCGCGGTGGTCGCTAGACGGAGTGCCGGGATACCCTCCGAGCCTGGCGGGTGGGCCTGTGGCCGTCGCATTGACTTCGCTAACCTCTGGGCAGGAATCAGAGTGGAGGTGCTCATGCCCAAGGATCCTGAGACGAGCGGTTTCAATCACGTGGCGACGATGACGGCGAACCTGGATCGGTATCTGGAGTTCTACGGAGACGTGTTCGGGGCCGAGGTGATCACGATCATGGAGGAGCATGGCGATCACCCGCGAATGGCCATCGTGGACATGGGCGGAGCCAGCGCGCTCAATGTCTTCGAGGTTCCCGCTGACTCGATCGTCGGGGATCGAGGAACGATGGGTGGGCGAGGCCCGATCGACCACTATGCCTTGTCAGTGGAATCAGAGGAGAAGCTCCTCGAGATCCGGGATCGGCTGGTGGAGAAGGGAGCATCGCCTGGAGAGGTGACCCAGTTTGGTCCTGCCCTGCTCTCCGTCTTCTTTCGAGATCCCGATGGGGCGGAGCTGGAAGTCGCCTATCTCAAGACCCTCTAGGAACGAAACGGGCGGCGCCGGAGAATCTGAGTCCACTCAGGGGCCCCGAATGGTGGCCCAATGTCGTTGGCGGAGCCATGACAGGGAAGGTCCCCGAATCACCAGATTCCTGCCGTTCCGGTCGGACGACCGATTACTTCCTCCACGAAGTTGCGCCTCACCTGCAGAGCCATGTCGAACGGAGACCCCATGTATGCAGCACTCATTACCCTGACCATCGATCCTCACCAGGCGCCGGCCGCAGCGGCAGCACTCACGAGCGACGTACTTCCGACGCTTCGTTCGGCCCCGGGATTCATCGCCGGTTACTGGCTCGACCCTGCGGCTGACGGCAAGGGGTTCTCGATGGTCCTCTTCGAATCCGAACGGCAGGCCCGCGAGTCGGTGCCCCCGACCTGCAATTGGGACGCGCCAGGCGTCACCATCATCGACGTCGACTTCCGAAGGGTGGCCGCCACACTCCCCTGACCCATCCGCGTCTCAGCGGGCATCCGTCTACCCGATCGACCACCCGATTCGCCGCCCGAACTAGGTTGGCCGCATGGGGGCGCTTCTGGTTTCGGTTCTCCCCTTGGCCATCGGCGCGGCCATCAGCCCGACCCTCCTCGCCCTCCAGTTGTTGGTGCTCACCGGTGCCACCAAGCCCCGGGCCCGGGCGTGGGCCCTGGCCGCCGGCTCCGCACTGGTACTTGCGGCCTACGCCGCGCTCGGACTCACCGTGCTCAACCATTTGCACCCGGCCAAGCACGGCCAACATTCGGTCCACGACGCGGTGATCATGTTCATCGCTGCCGGGCTGCTGGCCCTCCTCGCCGTTCGATCCTTCGTCCGCCGCCCCACCTCGGTCGAACGGCACAAGACGCGCACCTCGGGTCGCCTGGCCACTGCCCCCACCTCGTGGTACGTGGGTGTCGGCGCCCTCGGGATGGTGGTCAACTTCTCCACCCTCCTTCTCTTCCTTCCCGCACTGCACGAGATCACCCGATCGTCGGCCGACCTGGTGGCCCGGGGTCTAGCCTTCGCCCTCCTCTTCGTCATCACCCTGCTGCCGGTACTCGTCCCGGTGGGTTTGGTAACCATCCTCGGTGAGCGCGCCGATCCGGCACTCGAGGCCACCCACGCCTTCGTGAACAGGCACGCCCGCCAGATCGGCATCGTCATCGAGGGGGCGTTCGCTCTGTATCTGGTGTGGAAAGGGTTCGGCGAGTTGCCCTGACCGCTCCGATGGAGTCGGCCGGCCGGGCCGGCTACAGCGAGGGGATCTTCCACCCCCGGGACTCGGCGATCTCCTTACAGGTCGGGCACAGTGGATACCGCTTGGGATTACGGCCCGGCACCCAGATCTTCCCGCACAATGCCTTCACCGCGGTGCCGTTGACCATCCCCTCCACCACCGATGCTCCGGCCGATATGAAGTCGCCCTCCTCCGGTTTGAACCCCTCGAGCACGATATGGGACATCCGCTCGTGGTCCCCGTCGAGCTCTGGATCGACCTGGGTCGGCGCCAGGGTGATTCCGGTGTCGGTCATGCCTCCAGGATCGCGCATCCGCCGACCGGTCACACGTCCACCGCCTGGAACAGCGGATGCCGCTTCTCCCCGCCCGCTCACCCCCTACGCTTTGCCCATGCCTGCACGCACTCTGGTCCTCGCCTCGGGCTCGCCGGCGCGTCTCCGGCTGCTGCGGGACGCCGGATTCGATCCCAAGGTGGTGGTCAGCGGGATCGACGAGCGCAGCATCGAGGATGAGGACACCGCCGCACTGGTCACCACCCTGGCCACCCGGAAGGCAGAGGCGGTAGCCGACCGGTCGGGCGAAGCGGTGGTGGTGGGGTGTGATTCGATGCTCGAGTTCGACGGGCGACAGTTCGGCAAGCCCTCGTCACCGGCGGAGGCCAAAGAATGGCTGCAGGAGATGCGCGGGAGAACGGCCACGCTGTTTACGGGGCACTGTGTAATCGATGAGTCGACCGGCCACCAGGTCACCGGGGTGGCCGGGACCGCGGTCCGGTTCGGGGTCACCACCGACGCCGAGCTAGACGCTTACCTGGCCTCTGGGGAGGCCATGGCCGTGGCCGGGGCCTTCACCCTCGACGGTCGATCGGCCCCGTTCGTCGACGGCGTGGACGGCGACCCGGGCAACGTGATCGGCCTGTCCCTCCCGCTCCTGCGCTCCTTGTTGGCCCGGCTCGACATCGCCATCGTCGACCTGTGGATCGGGACCCGACCGTGAGCGCGCCGATGCCTGCGCTGAAGCTGGGCCCGATCGCTGTCGATCCGCCGGTGGTGTTGGCCCCGATGGCCGGGGTGACCAATGTCGCCTTCCGGCAGCTGTGCCGGACCTACGGTGCCGGCCTCTACGTCAGCGAGATGATCACCGCTCGGGCCCTGGTCGAGGGCAACGCCAAGACGTTGACCATGGCCGCCTTCGGAGAGGACGAGCCCGTGCGCAGCGTCCAGCTCTGCGGAGTCGATCCCACCGTGATGGGTGCCGCCGTGCACCGCCTGGTCGGAGAGATCGGTGTCGATCACATCGATCTCAATTTCGGTTGCCCGGCCGGCAAGGTGACCCGTCAGGGGGCAGGGGCCGCCCTGCCCGTCCACCGCGCCCTGTTCCGCTCCATCCTGGCCGCCGCGGTGGGCGCGGCCGGGTCGGTGCCGGTCACCGTCAAGCTGCGCCTCGGGGTCGACCGTGCCCATGTCACCTACCTCGAGGCCGGACGGATCGCCGAGGACGAGGGGGTGGCGGCGGTCACCCTGCACGCCCGCACCGCCGAGCAGCTCTACTCGGGCAGCGCCGAGTGGCGGTCCATCGCCGACCTGAAGGCGGCGATCACCTCCATACCGGTGCTCGGGAACGGCGATCTCTGGGAGGCATCCGACGCGCTGGCCATGGTGGACGCCACCGGATGCGACGGCGTGGTGGTGGGACGCGGTTGCCTCGGACGGCCATGGCTCTTCCGCGACCTGGCCGACGCCTTCGCCGGACGGCCGGCGCAGGATCCGCCCGGCCTGGGCGAGATCACCGGGATGATGCAGACGCACGCCGAGCTCCTGTGCCATTCCTTCGGCGAGGACCTCGGGATCCGACAGTTCCGTAAGCACGCGGGCTGGTACCTGACCGGGTTTCCGGTGGGCTCGGCGGTGCGCCGCTCGCTGTCCCAGGCCGCCACGCTCGCCGAGGTGGGCGAGTTGCTCGGCGGGCTCGACCCCGAGCTGGCCTTCCCCCACGAGGCGATGCGGATGCCCCGGGGCCACACCAACGGCCCGCGGCCGGTCAAGCTGCCGAGTGGATGGCTCGACGACGTGGACGACCCGACGCCGCCGGCGGGTGGCGACATCCTGGTCTCCGGAGGATGACCGCGGGTCGGTGGGTGCGATCGATTGTGGGAGACTGAGTCCGGCTGATCGCGTCGGGGCTCCCCGGCGGCGACCCGGGGACTCGCTCCGGTCGTAACGAGTTCGCCCCACCCTTAGATGATCGTCGGCTCCTCCCTCACTATCGAGATCGGTGACCGGGCCCTGCTCCGCGACGCGTCGTTCGTGGTCGGAGCGGGCGAGAAGGTCGCCCTGGTCGGCCGCAACGGCACCGGCAAGTCGACCTTCATCTCGGTCATCATCGACGAGCCCGGACGCAACGTGCGGTCCACCGGCAACGCTCGTATCCGAGGCACTTACAGCTACCTGCCCCAGGTTCCGGTTCCCCACGGGCTCGGGCTCGAGCCCATCGGCTTCTCCCACGTCCTGTCGGGCCGGGGACTCGACGTCCTCGACGACGCCCTCCAAAAGGCCCGCACCCAGATGAGCAAGGACCCATCGGCCGAGAACATCGAGCTGTTCTCCGACCTCGAGGAGCAGTTCCGTGAGAACGGCGGGTACGAGGCCGAGTCGACCATGGCCCGGCTGGCCGATGGTCTCGGTCTCCGCCAAGAGCTCCTGCTCGAGGACATCGACAGCCTCTCCGGCGGGCAGCGACGCCGGGTCGATCTGATACGGATCCTGTTCCAGGGCCCGGACACCATGATCCTCGACGAGCCCACCAACCACCTCGACCTGCCGGCGAAGAAGTGGCTGATGGAGGAGCTCGAGGGGTTCCCGGGGGCCATCCTGGTCGTGTCCCACGACCTCAAGCTGCTCGACCGGTCGATCAACAAGGTCCTGCACCTCTCCGACGGGCGCCTTCACGAGTTCAAGGGGACCTACTCGTCCTATGTGGTCCAGCTCGAAGCCGACCAGTCCCAACGCGAGCGGTCCGCCCAGCTCGAGGGGCGGGAGATCAAGCGACTGTCCACCCTGGCCGACTCCATGCGGGGCAGCACCAACCGCCGCGCCCGGATCGCCAAGTCACTGGACAAGCGGGTCGAGCGCCTCGAGTCCGGCCGGACCGAGGTGCACCGGCGCGAGAAGAAGAGCAGCTTCTCGTTGCCCACACCGAAGCGGTCGGGTGAGGTGCCCCTGCGCGTCGTCGACCTCACCGTTCGCTACGGCGCCAACACCGTGCTGGAGAAGGTCGGCTTCCACAACCGGCGGGGTGACCGGACAGTGATCATCGGCCGCAACGGCGCCGGCAAGTCGAGCCTCCTGCGCTGCCTGGCCGGGGTCCAGGAGCCGACGGCCGGCACCGTCGAGCTGGGGGCGAACGTGACCCTCGGGTACTTCGCCCAGGAGCACGAGCAGGTCGACCTGAGCGTCAGCGTGCTCGACAACATCGACGACACCATCCTGGTCAGCGAGACCGAACGGCGGGCATTGCTCGGATCGTTCGGCATCGCCGGCAAGGCCGCCCATCAGATGCCCAAGACGCTCTCGGGTGGCGAACGGGCGAAGCTGGGACTGGCCATGCTGGCGGCGGGAAGGGCCAACGTGCTCCTCCTCGACGAGCCCACGAACAATCTCGACCCTTCGTCCATCGAGGCGGTCGGGTCCATGCTCAGCCGGTGGCCGGGCACCATCGTGGTGGTGAGCCACGATCGGTCGTTCGTGGACGCGCTCCAACCGACCCACTGCCTCAAGCTCCCCGACGAGGTGTTCACCCACTGGGACGACGACTACCTCGACCAGGTGGAGATGAAGTAGCTCCTGCCGGTCCCGAACGCGTAGTCCGGGTCTACGAGGGCTGTGGTGCCCGCCCCTTGCCGTTGGCGGTGGCGTCGCCGGCGTCGCCGGCCTCCTTCATGGCGTCGACCAGCACCTGGGCCGCTCCCACCAGCCCGGCCGCCTCATAGGGAACGACGATCTTGGAGTTGGGGGAGGTGGCCAGGGCCTGCAGGGCCCGCAACTGCATGATGGCGAGGGTGTTGGGGTGGATGACCGAGGTGTCGATGGCGTTGAGGGCAGCCGACTCGCCCTCGCCACGCAGCTGGGCGGCCCGCTTCTCCCCGTCGGCGCGCAGTTCGAGGACCTGCTTCTGAGCCTCGGCGGCCAGGATGGACGCCTGCTTCTGACCCTCGGCCTCGAGCACGTTGGCCTGCTTGCGGCCCTGGGCGCTGTTGATGGCGGACTGCTGCTCTCCCTCGGACTTCAAGATGGCGGCCCGCTTGTGCTGCTCGGCCTCCTTCTGCTCGGACATGGCCTGGAGCACGTTGGTCGGTGGGGTGATGTCCAGGATCTCGATGCGGTTGAGTCGGACGCCCCATTTGAGGGTGGCCTCCGCCATGTGGTCCTGCATCTTGGAGTTGATGGTCTCGCGCTCGGAGAGCGACTCGTCGAGTGTCAGCTCGCCGAACACGGCCCGCAAGGCGGTGCGAGCCATCTGGTCGATGGCCAGGCCGAAGTCGTTGACCTCGAACAAGGCCAGCTTGACGTCAGTGACCTGGCAGAAGATGGTGGCGCTGACCCACAGCGACACGTTGTCCTTGGTGATCACCGCCTGCTGGTCACCGGTGCGGGGGAACTCACGCACGTCCACCTTGTCCATCCGGTCGGCCAGCGGGAGCAGCACGTGGAGGCCGGGCTGGTAGATGGTCTTGAACTCACCGAACCGCTTCACCACCCCCACGCACCCCTGCTGCACCACCTTCAGGCACGACTTCAGGAAGACCACAATGAGGGAGAAGATCGCAACACCGACCACCACCAGGGCGATCGAGCTTCCTACGGAACCGATGATCATGGGGACCACCTCCTGGCCTCCACTGTAGGCCTCCCGGCCCGGTGCGGTGCCGCAGGGTCGGTTCAGGCGTCGTTGGTGGGATAGACAACCAGCAGGCCGCGCTCCACGTCAGCCACCACCACCGTGGTGCCCTCGTCGATGGTGGTGCCCGGAAACAACGACACCGCGTACCACTCTTCGCCCCGAGAGAACACCGAACCGGGCTGGTGCCGGTCCGACACCGGCTTGGTCACCACCGCCGTCTCGCCGATCATGCCCGAGACACCGTTCAACATCGCCGACTCCGTTTCCGACCTCGACTCCGAACGCCCACGCCTTCGATGCACCTGCTCCCTGCCGGATCGTGCTCCTATACGGCACTATACGGCCTCTGCCCGACAGCCATCCCGTGCAGCCATCCCGTGCAGCGCAATCCCGCTGCCGGCGTCTCCGTGGCGGCGCCGGTGCGGCCGTTGCGGTGGGTCGGCGACCAGCGGCAACGGACCGGACCGGACCGGCCCTCGACTCCGGTTCGGGATACCGTTGGCCATGGCCACCCGAACGACCTCACCGAGGCCCATCTCGCCGCTGACCGCCCGCAAGACCTGGCGGACCCCCGAGCCCCTTCACGGCATGATCTACTTCGCCCCCGAGGCATCCGCGTCCTACACCGCGCTGGGCCTGGCGCGGGAGGCCGGGTACTTCGCCTCGCGATCGGCGGCCATGGGTGCGGTGGGCGCGGAGACGGTCATCGCCACCTTCTACAACTTCTGCCCGGCGCTGGTGCGGGCCGCCATCCCCGAGGCCTGGGACGCCGCCTCGCCCGCGTCCGTGCTGGCGGCCCGGGTGGAGGCGGCCGACGCCGCCCTGCGTCGCATGCTCGGCGACTCAGTCGTCTCACCGGAGATGGCTCGGGCCGCCGCCCTGGCACGGCGGGCGGCGGAACGGGCCGCCGAGCGATACGAGGGACGCCCACTGTTCGCCGCCCACGCCGGCCTCGACTGGCCCCAGCAACCGCACTTGGTGTTGTGGCATGCCCAGACCCTGCTGCGCGAGTTCCGTGGTGACGGGCACATCACCGCCCTGGTCGACCACGACCTCGACCCGGTGGAGGCGCTGGTCATGCACCTCGCCTCCGGTGAGCTGCCCGGGACGTTCCTGCGTGACTCGCGGGGGTGGCCGGACGCGGCGTGGGATGCCGGCGTGGAGCGCCTGCGCCAACGCGGCCTGGTGGCACCGGAGGCTGCTGGCGCTGCTGGAGCGCTCGCCCTGTCCGACAAGGGGGTGTCCACCCGGGCCGACATCGAGGATGCCACCGACCGGCTGGCCGTCTACCCCTATGAGGCCCTCGGCGAGGAGGAGTGCGCCGAGCTCCGCGCCCTGACTCGTCCGTTCAGCCGCGCCGTGGTCGACGCCGCCGGATTCGGAGCCTGAGACCGGATTCGCCGACACCCGGTCAGCCGACACCCGGTCAGCCGGCGCCCCTATGCCGGCCGGCGTCCGGGCTCGCCGACCAGGTCGGCCAGCGTCGACTCCCCGCCCGGGAGGGTCACCACTCGATAGCCGGTGCGTTCGGACAACCACTGGCAGTTGCGCCGATGGATGTCGTGGTGGCCGTCGAAACGGTCGAGTACCACCACCACCGGGATCCCCGGATCCCCACCGGTCACCGTGGCCAGCGCCTCCATCGACAGCCGCACGGCGTTGACGGTGCCGAGACCGGCGTCGGCCACCAGCACCACCACATCGGGAGCCAGGGCGGTGAGCACGTCGGTGGTGTCGCCGTCACAGGCCTGCGGCGACCGCACCCCGCCGGCCATCTCCACCACGCCAACGTCCACCGGCGTCGGCGGCCAGCGCATCTCCCCTACCAGGTCGCCGACGGTGAAGGCCGGGAGCCCGAGGGCCTCGGCGGCCATCGGTGGGGCCATGGCCAGGTGGTAGGAGCGAAACGGGTGGCACACGGTGTCGGGGTGCTCGCCGGTGGCCGACCCGAGCTGTTCGGCATCGGTGGGGCCACCCAGCCGAGCCCCCTCCGAGTCGATGTCGAACGACTGGGCCGGCTTGCGGGCCGCCACCGACAGGCCCCGCTCCCGCAGCTCGCGCAGCAGCCGGCTGCCCACCCATGTCTTGCCCACCTCGGTGCCGGTGCCGCACACCAGTACCAGCCGTTCAGGCCGCATCGGCGCTCCGGTCGACCTCGGCTCCGCCCGTGCCCCGGCCGCGCCCCGACGCGGATGGCGGCACCGGGTTCATCGAGTCGATTCTTGCCCACCGTTGGCACCGTGGTCGAAACGCCAGGGTACCCAGTCGGGTCGTGTGGCCCACCTGGCACACGGTCCCCGGCCGGTAGCATTGCGGCCATGGATCGTATCGGTGTGGTCGACACCATGTTCGCCCGCTACGACATGGGAGCCGAGGCCTACGACGAGCTGGAGGCGTGCCCCGGGTTCGGCTCGAGGTTCGAGGTGGTGCGGCGCACTGTGCCCGGGATCAAGGACCTGGCCGTCGAGTGCAAGCGCCTGATCGAGAACGACGGGTGCCACATCGTGGTCGCCCTCGGGATGCCGGGCAAGGCCGCCATCGACCAGGTCTGCGCCCACGAGGCGTCCCAAGGCCTCATGCAGGCCCAGCTGATGACCTCGACGCACATTCTCGAGGTCTTCGTCCACGAGAACGAGGAAGAGGACCCGGCCAAGCTGGCCGCGGTGTGCGTCGACCGGGCCCGCAAGCACGCCCGCAACGCCTACTGGATGCTCTTTGAGCCCGAGCAGCTGGCGCGCCAGGCGGGCCAGGGGATGCGCCAGGGCTACGCCGACGCCGGTCCCATCAGGGCCTGATCGACCCGGTCAGACCGGGGGGTCGTGCGGCAGCCCCAGGGTGCGCTCGGCGATGATGTTCCGCTGCACCTCGGCCGTCCCACCCCCGATGGTCAGGGCCGGGGCGAAGAGATAGCCGTAGTCCCACAGCGCCGCCGGCCACCCCGACCCCTCGGCGCCGTCCCCGCCCATCGGATGCTCCGACACCGGACTGGTGCTCTGGAGCATGCCCCGGGCACCGACCAGGTCGCGGGCCAGGCCCATGACGTGCTGGCCGTGCTCGTCGGCCAGTGCCTTGCGCACCGATGCCTCGGGGCCCGGCTCCGACCCGGCCAGCGCCGCCGACACCGTCCGCAGCCGCAGCAGCCGGAGGATCTCCCCCTCCGTCCACACCCGCGCCAGCCGTTGGCGCAGCAGGGGATCGCCGGTGCCGCCCGAGCCGCGCACCCGGTCGACGAGATCGCTGGCCGTCGGCCCCATGCCCCACAGGGCGCCGGCGCCGGACAGGGACACCCGCTCGTTACCCAGGGTCACCTTGGCCAGCGACCACCCCTGGCCGCGGGTGCCGACCAGGTTGGCTGCCGGAATACGCACGTCGTCGAGGAAGACCTCGTTGAAGGTGTGGGCCCCGGTCATGTCGATCAGGGGTCGGACGGTGACCCCGGGGGCGTCCATCGGGCAGATGAAATAAGAGATCCCCTGGTGTACGGGGGCGTCGGGCTCGGTCCGGGCCAGCAGGATCCCGAACTGGGCGCTGTGGGCGTACGAGGTCCAGATCTTTGACCCCTGCACCACCCATTCGTCACCGTCGGGGACGGCCCGGGTGGTCAACGAGGCCAGGTCGGAGCCGGCGCCGGGCTCACTGAACAGCTGGCACCAGATCTCCTCGCCGGACAGGAGCGGGAAGAGGTAGCGGTCCTTCTGCGCCGGCGTGCCGGCGAACAGGAGGGTGGGGCCGGCCCAGCCGATCCCGATGGTGTTGGTGGGCCGGCGCACCCCGCCCCGTCGCAGCTCGTCGTCGACGATGAGCTGGTGCGTGGGGTCGGCACCGATCCCCCATGGTGCCGGCCAGTGGGGGGCGACCAGGCCGGATTCGGCCAGTTCGCGTGCCGACGGCGCCGGATGGGCCTCCAACCATCGGCGAAGCGATGCCCGGTGCGGGTCGTCCTCGGCCGGCAATGCGAAGTCCACGTGGGCCAGCGTAGGCTGACCCGGTGCGGGTGACCTCCATCCGACCGTAGGGCCGGGGATGGACGACGGGGACCGACCGGACAGGGACCATCGCCTCGACGCTGCCTCGACGCTGGGGCGACGCGGGACGGAGCCGGGTGGGCGAGGTGGGCGCAGGGATGAGGAGCGAACGGTGAGCACCTGGAACTTCGGAGACGTGTGGGAGGCGGTGGCCGACGAGCTGCCGGATGCCCCGGCGCTCACCCATGGCGCGCGGACCATCAGCTGGGGTGCCCTGGACCGCCGGGCCGACAACCTGGCTCGGTGGCTCCTCGGCGCCGGCGTCGGCCATCAGGACACGCTGGCCATCTACCTCTACAACTGCTCGGAGTACCTCGAGGTCACCTTCGCCTGTTTCAAGATCGGGCTGGTCCCGATCAACACCAACTACCGATACGCCGACGACGAGCTGCTCTACCTCTGGGACAACGCCGATACCACGGTGGTGGTCTTCCACGGCACCTTCGTGGAGCGGATCGAACGGATCCGCCACCGGGTGCCCCGGGTGAAGGCCTGGCTGTGGATCGACGACGGGACGGCCTCGTGCCCACCGTGGGCCGTTCCCTACCTCGAGGCGGCGGAGACCACCGGCGGCCACTCGGGGGGACCGGCGGCCCAGGAGCGGGTTCGCGCCCCGTGGGGTCGTGGACCCGATGACCTCTACATGCTCTACACCGGGGGGACCACCGGCATGCCCAAGGGGGTGATGTGGCGCCACGACGACCTCTTCGCCCGCCTCAACAGCGCGGGGTTCCGGCGCTACCCCGAGGACGGGGGGCCCGACGATGTGAGGGCCGAGCTCCGGCGCAGCGGCTCCGGGATGACGCTGATGCCCGCCTGCCCGCTGATGCACGGGACCGGCGGGTTCACCTCTCTGGAATGCCTCAGTGAGGGGGGCCGGGTGGTCACCCTCACCTCCCGGCAGTTCCATCCCATCGAGCTGCTCGACGCCGTCGAGCGCGAGCAGGTGAACGGGCTGGTCATCGTAGGGGACGCCTTCGCCAAGCCCATCCTGGCCACCCTCGATGCCCACCCCGGCCGCTGGGACCTGGGGAGCCTGGTCGGCATCGTCTCGTCCGGGGTGATGTGGAGCGAGGAGTCCAAACAGGGCCTGCTCCGACACCACCCCGGCGTGCTGCTGGTGGACGCCTTCTCCTCGTCCGAGGCCATCGGCATCGGCACCTCGGTCTCGTCGGGGAGCTCGGCCGCCCAGACCGCCCGGTTCAGCCTGGGGCCCGAGGTGCGGGTCATCGACGCCGACGGCCACGACGTGAAGCCGGGCAGCGGGAAGATCGGGGTGCTGGCCCTCGGCGGGCGCATCCCCCTCGGCTACTACAAGGACGAGGCCAAGACGGCGGCCACCTTCAAGACCATCGACGGAGTCCGGTACTCGGTGCCCGGTGACTACGCCGAGATCGGCGAGGACGGCTCGATCCACCTGTTGGGCCGGGGATCGGTGTGCATCAACACCGGTGGGGAGAAGGTCTATCCCGAAGAGGTCGAGGAGGTGGTCAAGACCATGGACGTCGCCGTCGACGCGGTGGTGGTCGGGATCCCCAACGACCGATTCGGGGAGGAGATCGTGGCGGTGGTCGAGCTGGCCTCGTCCACCCCATCGGATTCGGTGACCTCCGAGATGGTCATCGACCACGTGAAGTCGAAGCTGGCCGGCTACAAGGCACCCCGCAGGGTCCGCTTCGTGGCCACCATCGGGCGCTCACCGTCGGGCAAGGTCGACTACGCCCGGCACCGGGACGAGACGGCCGAGTGGGCCGGGCTGACATCGGTGTGACCGGTGGGCGTGCTCGATCCGGCAACCGCGGGAGTGCCGGGGGTCAGCCCTTGTTGGCGCCGTGGGTGCGGACGAAGTCATTGACCGAGTAGTACGCGTCGATCGACTCCCCGGCATCGCCCCAGAACCCCTCGAGGACGTCGTAGGCCATGGTGGCCTGGGAGATGTAGTGGTTGTTCACGTCGGTGATCTCGAGCTCGCCCCGACCCGAGGGCACCAGGTCCGGGATCACCTCGAAGACATTGGAGTCGTAGCAGTAGATGCCAGTGACGCCGAACTTCGACGCCGGATGCTCCGGCTTCTCGACGATGCCGATCACCCGTTGCTGGTCGTCGAAGTCGGGCACGCCGAGGTGACGGAGGTGCTCGTCCTCTGGCACCGGGGTGAGGAGGATCCGGGCCCCGGTGGGCTGCGCCCGGAAGGCGTCGACCATCGGTTTGATCGATCGCTCCACGATGTTGTCGGCCAGCATCACCAGCACCGGGTCGCCGTCGACGAAACGGGCCGCCAGCCCGAGGGCCTCGGCGATACCGCCGGGCTTCTCCTGGTAGCCGTAGCTGAGGCGGTCGATCCCGAACTCGTGGCCATTGCCCAGCAACCGTAGGAACTCGCCGGCGTGGGTGCCCCCGGTGACCAGCATGATCTCGGTGATCCCGGCATTCACCAGCGCCTCGATGCCCCAGTTGATCATCGGCCGGTCGTAGATCGGCAAGAGGTGCTTGTTGGTGATCCGGGTGAGTGGGTGCAGCCGTGAGCCGGTCCCACCGGCGAGGATGACCCCCTTCATGCGGCGCAGCATAACGGGGATCGACCGCACCGTTCAGCAGGGAGTCAGGCTCGACCCGTGCCACCGGCCCCCTCGGCGGCCCGACGGGCGGCGCACTCCTCGAGCACGGCGTCGGCCAGCGCCGGCCACGACCGGACCGCCCACGGTCCGAAAGGGCGGTCGCTCAGGCCACTGCAGAGGACGCCCGCCACCGGATCGATCCACAGGAAGGAACCGGAGCGGCCGAAGTGCCCGAAGGTTGCCGCCGAGTTGGCGGTGCCGGTCCAGTGCGGTTGCTTGTGCCCGCGGATCTCCACGCCCAGGCCCCAGTCACAGGGGTCGAAGCGCTGGAACCCGGGGAGCACGCCGGCCAGGCCTTCGAACTGGACCGAGGTGGCGGCCCGATGGGTCGCCGCGCTGACCAGGGTGGGCACGGCCAGCTCGCGCCCCAACGAGAGCAGATCGATGAGCGGACCGGTCAGCCCGGCGGCGGCGCCCTGGGGGACGCCGTGATCGAGCTCGGTGTGGGCCATCCCCAGCGGATCGAGGACCCCGACGCGGAGATACTCGGCGAAGGGGATGCCCGAACGCTCGGCCACCAGGTCGGCCAGCATCACGTAGGCGACGTTCGAGTAGATGCGACTGACCCCCGGCGCGGCCAGAGGCGGGCCGGGCTCGGGACCCAGGCCGGACGCATGGCTCAGGAGATGACGGACGGTCGCCCCAGGGGGGCCGGCCGGATCGTCGAGCGAGAGGGTTCCCTCCTCGACGGCGACGAGCACGGCCAGGGCGGTGGCCGGCTTGGTCACCGATGCCCAGGAGAAGATCCGCTCCTCCGGCCCGATCGACCCAAGCATGCCCGCCTCCCGGCGCCATGCCGGTCCCACCGTGCGGTCGATGCCGACCACGCCGACGGCGGCCGTGTGCACCGGCCAGTCGGCCACCAACGCCAGGGCATCCATTGGGTCACGAGCGTAGAGGAAGGCGCCGTTTCCACCACCTGGCTAGCGTGCTCGTGGATGGTGGGGAGACGTCGTGGGGGCAGGGTGCAGACGGGCCGACCGGTCACCGTGGGTGGTCTTCGCCGGACCCGGGCGCTCGTGGCCTTGGGGGCCGGCCTGACCTTGACCGCGTGCGGGTCGTCCCTGGCGGCCCCGGCCACCGGGCGGGGGGGCGGCGATCCCCCGGGGATGACCACCGGCAACGGCGCCTTGGCCGGCCAGCACTCCACTGCCGACGACGTGCGGGCTGGCGCCCAGGGCGCCACCGGTTTTGTCCCCTTCTACCGGGTCCCCTCGCCCCTGGCGGCGGCACCACCGGGCACCATCATCCGCTCCCAGCCCATCGGCTCGGCCGGCCAGCTACCGCCCGGAGCCACCGCCTACCGGGTGATCTATCACTCCGAGTCGATCGATGACACCGACATCGCCGTCTCCGGGGTGGTGGTGGTCCCCGGCGGGATCCCCCCACCCGGAGGGTTCCCCATCGTCAGCTGGGCCCACGGGACCACCGGGTTGTCCGATCAGTGCGCCCCGTCCGTCGCCGGCTTCGGTTCGATCCCCTATCTGGACACCATGCTCGACGCCCGGATGATCGTGGCCGCCACCGACTTCGAGGGGCTGGGGACCGTGCATCCCTATCTGGTCGGCCAGAGTGAGGCACAGGGTGTCCTCGATGCCGCCCGGGCGGCGCGCTCCCTGGCCGGGGTGGCGGCGTCCAACACCGTGGTCGTCCTCGGGTACTCGCAGGGCGGCCAGGCCGCCCTGTTCGCGGGGCAGATCGCCCAGTCCTACGCACCCGAGCTGTTCGTCGCCGGGGTGGTGGCCGTGGCCCCGGTCACCTCGCTCACCGAGCTCGCCCCGGCGGTGCCCGGGCGAGCCACTGACCAGGATGCGGGCTTCGCAGCCATGGCCCTCTACGCCTGGTCGGTGGCCTACGGAAACTTCGCCCTGTCCTCGGTGCTGGACACGACGGGGCTCCGGAACTCGGCGTTGCTCGGCTCGGCGTGCAGCAGCACGGTGGGCTCGGTCTACGACGCCATCCCCACCGATCTCCTGTTCCGACCGGGATGGAGTCGGATCCCGGCGGTCAGCGCCGACAACTCGGTCAACCAGCCCGGGAACGCTCCCATTTCGGCGCCCGTGCTGGTGGTGCAGGGCACCCGGGACTCGCTGGTCCCCTACGGCACCACCACCGCCCTGGTCGACACCACCCTGTGCCGCAGCCAGCACGACGTGGTGCGCTACGTGCCCGTCGCGGGAGCCAGCCACAGCGGTGCCCTGTCGTCGGGTCAGTCGATCATCGAGGGGTGGATCGCCGACCGGGTCCATCGCCGGGTGGCGACCGACTCCTGCGCCCGATAGGTAATCGGAGGTGCCCGATCTGGCCCCGACGACGTCAGACGGTGAGGCGGCTCAGACGTCGAGGAATCGGCGCACGGCGAAGGCGGATCCCACCACGCCGACCACCACGCCGACCACCGCCACCAGAATGCAGGTGCCGGCGACTTCCCATCCACCCAGTGACATCTGGGCGATGATGTTCCCCTGGTTGGCTGCCGTCTTGGTGGCGTTGAGGCCGATCCCCCAGTAGAGGGCCAGCACCACCAGCACCGCCACCGCCGCGCCGAGCAGACCCTGGATCATCCCCTCGGCCATGAACGGCAATCGGATGAACCAGTTGGTGGCACCGACCAGCTTCATCACCGACACCTCACGCCGTCGGGCGAAGATGGCCATGCGGATGGTATTGAGGATGAGTACCGATGCCGAGAGCAGGAGGACGACCGCCACCGACAGAAAGACCCACTGCAGGATGTGGATCACGCTCTGCATGGTCTTGATCTGCTGACCGGGGTACTTGACCCCATAGACCCCCGGCTTGCCGGTGAACTGCTGGTAGACCGCCGGCGCCTGCGAAGGGTCGTTGAGCACGCAGCGGTAGGACGACGGGTAGTCCGCCAGGGCGGTGGCGTCGAGCTCGTCAGCAGGCAGGAGCTGCTTGGCCTCGTCGTAGTCGTAGGTCTGGCTCCGATAGGCACAGGTCTTGATGTAGGGCGAGTCCTTGAGCTCACCGCCGATGGAGTTGGCCTGTGGGGTGCTGGCCCCGGGGTTCACCCACACGATGGCCTGAACGCCGTTCTGCCACTGCACGGTGGCCTGGGAGGCGCCCTGCTTCAACAGCAGGGCCGACCCGACCAGGGCCAGGGAGACGGCGACGGTGAGGATGGCGGCCACCGTCATCAGGCGATTGCGCCACAGGTTGGTGGCAGCCTCCCGGGAGACGTATCCGGCAGAGACGGGCATCAGGTGCGGGCGGCGATGCTGTCGGGATACTCGTCGGCCGGCGCCTGTTCGGCCATGGCACCGGTGGGCGAGCCGGCGCCGGCCGCCGCGGTGGCGCTGTCGATGCCGTACACGCCGTGGGGCTGGTCCCGAACCAGCACACCCCGGTCCAACTCGATGACCCGGCGACGCATCTGGTCGACCATGCCAGCGTCGTGGGTGGCGACGATGACGGTGGTGCCGGTGCGGTTGATCCGGTCGAGCAGCCGCATGATCCCGAGGCTGGTGGTGGGGTCGAGATTGCCGGTCGGCTCGTCGGCGAGGAGGATCAGCGGGCGGTTTACGAAGGCCCGGGCCACCGCCACCCGCTGCTGCTCACCGCCCGACAGTTCATGGGGCAGGTTGTCGCGCTTTTTGGCCAGACCGACCAGGTCGAGCACCTGGGGAACCTGGGCGGCGATGACGTGCTTAGGGCGGCCGATGACCTCCAGGGCGAAGGCGACGTTCTCGAACACCGACTTGTTGGGCAGGAGGCGGAAGTCCTGGAACACGCAGCCGATGTTGCGACGGAGGTAGGGGATCCTCCATTTGGGCAGGTGCCCGATCTCCTTGCCCGCCTCCCAGATGCGACCGGAGCTCGGCATCTCTTCGCGCAGCAGGAGCCTGATGAAGGTGGTCTTCCCCGATCCCGATGGACCCACCAGGAACACGAACTCCCCTTTGTCGATGTCGACACAGAAGTCCCTGAGCGCGACGGTGGCGCCCTTGTACGTCTTGGTGACGTCTTGGAATTTGATCATGAAGGGAGCGTCACGAGGCCGGGGGGAATGCGCAGGACGGTGTGCTCATTCCGTTCAATGCTACCCGGGTCGATGGGCGAACTGGTTCAGCCCCTCTGACCTCCCCGGACGCGTCGATCGCCGTAGGTGACTCGACGGTCACTTCTACCCTGGCGCCGGCTCGACCCGGTGGCGCCCGTCACTCAGCCGTCGTCGCGACGCTGCTCGGCGCGGCGCCGCAGTTCGGCCTCGATGAAGACGTCGAGCTCGCCGTCGAGCACCGCGTCGACGTTTCCGGTCTCCTCGTTGGAGCGAAGGTCCTTGACCAACTGATAGGGGGCCAGCACGTAGGAGCGGATCTGGTTCCCCCAGGCGTTGTCGGTGCGGTCGCCCGACAGCTGGTCGAGGGTGGCCTGATGTTCGGCGCGCTGTCGTTCCGCCAACTTGGCCCCGAGTACCTGCATGGCCTTGGCCTTGTTCTGATGCTGGCTCCGCTGGTTCTGGCACGAGACCACGATGCCGGTGGGAAGGTGGGTGAGCCGGACCGCCGAGTCGGTCTTGTTGACGTGCTGGCCGCCGGCCCCCGATGAACGGTACGTGTCGATACGGAGGTCCTTCTCGTCGATCTCGACCTCGCCGGAGACGTCCTCGAGGAAGGGGACCACGTCGAGGGAGGCGAAGCTGGTCTGGCGCCGGTGCTGGGCGTCGAACGGGGAGATGCGCACCAGCCGGTGCACACCGCGTTCGGCGGCCAGCAGTCCGAATGCGTAGCGGCCCTTGATGATGAAGGTGGCCGAGAGCAGTCCGGCCTCCTGCCCGGGCGTCGCCTCTTCCACCTCGATGTCGAACCCGCGCCGCTCCGCCCAGCGGGTGTACATCCGAAGCAGCATCTCGGCCCAGTCCTGCGCGTCCGTCCCGCCGGCCCCGGCATGGATCTCTGCCACCGCGTCACCATCGTCGTAGCGGCCGCCGAACAAGGAGCGCAGTTCGAGGATCCGGAGACGGCGGTCGAGGTCGCCGATCGCCTCTTCCACCTCGGGCCGGAGGGACTCGTCCTGCTCCTCCTCGATGAGCTCGTTGAGTGTCTGCGCGTCGGAGAGCCGCTCGGCGAGGTCGTTGAAGTGGTCGATGTCCTCGTTGGCCCGCCCGAGCTCGGTGGTCACCTGGCGGGCATGGTCGGCGTCGTCCCACAGGCCGGGCTCCGACGCCGCCTTCTCCAGCTCGGTGCGCCGCTCGAGGAGCTTGTCCATGCCCAACAGGCCCCGGGCCTCGTCGAGGCGCACGGCCAACGCGGCCAGGGCGGCCGGGATGTCGACGCGCTCGGGCCCCTGCCGGGGACCATCGGGTGGGGCCATCTCAGGTGACGCCGTGGCAGAGCTTGAACTTCTTGCCGCTCCCGCACCAGCACGGTTCGTTCCGTCCGAGCTTCTCCCGCTCGGACTTGACGATGGGAAGCTGGGTCTCCCCGTCATCGGCCAGGCGGCCGGTCACGCCGGCCTGGGTGCCGTTGCCACCGGCCAGATCGGCGGCGGCGGCATCCTGCTCAATTTCCGCCGGGGACGCGGCGAAGGCGGCAGCGATGCCACCGTCTCCTTGGACCGGGTCGTCAGCAGCGATGTAGCTAGCCCGATCGAGGTCCGGCTCGGCGGCCGGCTCGGTCAGCACCTGCACGTGGAAGACGTAGCGCAGGTAGTCGTCGCTGATCCCGTCCATCAGCTTGCCGAACATGTCGAACCCCTCCCGCTGGTACGCCACCAGCGGATCCTGGTTTCCCATGGCCCGGAGGTTGATCCCCTCACGGAGGTAGTCCATCTCAGCCAGGTGGTCCTGCCACCGCTGGTCGATGATCTGCAACATGATGTCGCGCTCGAGCTGCCTGGCCGTCTCGGCGCCGCCGGGGATGGTCTCGTCCCGCTCCGCATACATGTCGAGGGCCTCGGTGAGGATGCTCTCGGTCAACTGGCCCACCGTGCTCGCCCCGGCCAGGTCGTCGGCCACGAACTTGGTCGGGTAGTACTGGGTCACCTCGGTGACCAGTCGGGGGAGATCCCACTCCTCGGGGTACTCCGACGGGCACGACGACGCCACCACTTGGGTCATCGTGCTCTCGAGCAGCTCGACGGTCTCGTCATGCAGGTCCTCGCCCTCGATGATCTGGAAGCGGCGGCGGTAGATCACCTTGCGCTGCTTGTCCATCACGTCGTCGTACTTGAGGACGTCCTTGCGGGACTCGGCGTTGCGCCCCTCGACGGTGTTCTGGGCCCGCTCGATGGCCTTGGTGACCATCTTCGCCTCGATGGGCACGTCGTCGGGCAGCGCCCGCCCCATCACCCAGTTCATGGCGCCGGTGGCGAACAGGCGCATGAGGTCGTCCTCGAGGGACAAGAAGAAGCGGCTCTCCCCAGGGTCACCCTGCCGACCCGATCGACCTCGCAGCTGGTTGTCGATGCGCCGGCTCTCGTGGCGCTCGCTGCCCAGCACATAGAGGCCGCCGAGTGCTCGCACCTCCTCCCCCTCTGCTTCGCAGACCGCATCGAACTCGGCATGGAGGGACTTCAGCTCGACCGCCCCTTCCTCGGTGGTGGGATCGATGCCCCGGCCCGTCGCCTCCCTGATCGCCAACCCCTCGGGATTGCCCCCGAGGATGATGTCGACACCTCGCCCGGCCATGTTGGTGGCCACGGTCACCCCGCCCACCCGTCCGGCCTGGGCCACGATCTCCGCCTCGCGGAAGTGCTGCTTGGCGTTGAGGACCTCGTGGGGGATCCCGCGCTTCTCGAGAAGTCGGGACAGGTGCTCGGACTTGGACACCGATGCGGTGCCGACCAGCACCGGCTGGCCGGAGGCATGGCGCTCGACGATGTCGTCGACCACGGCGCCGAACTTGGCGTCCTCCGACTTGAAGATGAGGTCGGCGCCGTCGTCGCGGATGAGCGGTTTGTTGGGCGGGATGGGAACGACTGGGAGCTCGTAGGTGTTGGCGAACTCGGACGCCTCGGTCTCCGCCGTGCCGGTCATCCCCGACAACTTCTCGTAGAGGCGGAAGTAGTTCTGGAGGGTGACGGTGGCCCAGGTGTGGTTCTCCTCTTTGATGCTCACCCGCTCCTTGGCCTCGACCGCCTGGTGGAGCCCGTCGGACCAACGCCGCCCGTCGAGGGTGCGCCCGGTGAACTCGTCGACGATCTTCACCTCGCCCTGTGCCACCAGATAGTCCTTGTCCCGCCGGTAGAGCTCCTTGGCCAACAGGGCCTGGGTGAGGTGGTGTACGTAGTTGACCGCCACCGCGTCGTAGAGGTTCCCCACCCCCAGCTGGCGCTCGACCTTCTCGATGCCCGCCTCGGTGGGGACGACGATGCGCTTCTCTTCGTCGACCTCGTAGTCGTCCTCGGCCCGGAGTGTCCGCACGATGCCGGCGAACTGGTAGTAGAGCTGCGCCGATTCGGCCGCCGGACCGGAGATGATCAACGGGGTCCGGGCCTCGTCGATGAGGATGGAGTCCACTTCGTCGACGATGGCGAAGCGGTGCCCGCGCTGGACCATGGCGTCCTTGGACCGGGCCATGTTGTCCCGCAGGTAGTCAAACCCGAACTCGGTGTTGGTCCCGTAGGTGACGTCGGAGAAGTACGCCTCGCGCTTGGCTGCCGGATCGTCGATGTCGGGACCGACCCTGCCCACGGTGAGGCCGAGGAAGCGGTGCAGCTCACCCATCCACTCCGAGTCGCGGGTGGCCAGGTAGTCGTTGACGGTGACCACGTGGACGCCGTTGCCGGCCAGGGCGTTGACGTAGACGGGCAGGGTGGAGACCAGGGTCTTCCCCTCGCCAGTCTTCATCTCGGCGATCCACCCGAAGTGGAGGGCCATCCCCCCCATCAGCTGGGCGTCGAAGTGGCGCTGGCCCAGCACCCGCCAGGCCCCTTCTCTGACCAGGGCGAATGCTTCGATGAGCAGGTCCTCGAGGTTCTCGCCGTTGTCGAGCCGCTGACGGAACACCGCGGTCAGCGACTGCAACTCGGCGTCGGAGCGAGCCTCCATCTCCGGCTCGAGCGCGTTGACCAGGGGTACCAGCTCGGCCAGTCGGCGAACTTTCTTCCCTTCGCCGGCGCGGAGAACTTTGGTGAGCACGCTCATGAGGCACTCACTCTACCGTCGGAGGTGTTGACGGACCGCCGGCACCTCCGAGCGGGCGGCCCCGGTCAGGCGGTCCGCACCCGCTCACGCAGGATGGAGACCGAGTTGGCCGGGCGGCGGCGGGGATGGGACCGGTCGACTAGCCGGCCCTTGGTCTTCTCCAGCTGGTGCTCGAGTTTCTCCACCACTAGGTCGACGGCCACCAACGGAATGGGGGCGAAGGCGCGGGCCCGGACCGAGCGCCCGTGCCCCACGATGATCACCTCGCAGCACTCCCGGTCGGCGATCCTCGGATTGTGCTCCTCGGAGAAGTGGACCTCGGCCCGATCGAGGCCCGGACAGAGGTGGCCGAGCCGACCGACCTTCTCCTTGGTCAGGGCCCTCACTTCGTCGGACACGATTCTCCTGCCATACGCGATGACCACGTCCACTACTCGCCTCCTGGTCGCTGTTGTCGGACTACCTCGTCTGTCGGCCGGTCCTCCTGATCGGTCGTCGGGTGGATACTGTGAGCTGCGGGCGGCTGACCTGGTCTTTGACCCCACACTCGCCTGCAGTGAGAGTTGCGGCCAGGCTCCGGCGGCACCGACCGTTCCCGGACCGATGCCCTTCGGAGCCGTTGTCGGCCCGCGTCACCTCATCTCCGTCCGCCCCCGACAGCCGGGGACGCAACGGGCAGGTCTTACTCCTAAGCCGCACCATGCTCAGCAACCACGAGTTGCCTTACGTGGGTCGTTTTGCCTGCGACTGGCTTCGACTTGCAACCACAGACCCGCACGCAGCTCACCAGTGCAGTGTACGCCCCGGATCCTCGTTCTCCATGGTCCGGGGCGACGAGTTCACGCGGTTGTTACGAGGCCGTCACTCAACGGCAACACGTTCACCGTCCGTGACCTCCACCCCATCAGACAGGGCGAACGACCAGCTCAACGCTTACAAACGGGGGAAGGTCGGCACCCGCCGGACTCCGGTCGCAGGCACCGACCGGGGCTCATCACCCACCTTGTGCCAACTGGCGCTTGAGCTCGTCCAGCACGGGGATGGGACCGGGGTCGATGCCCTCGTTGCCGGCCAGGTGGAGGGAGACGAAATCGCCGATCATGGCCAGATCGAAGAGCTGGGCCAGATCTCCCTCTCCCGCCGCCCTGACCTCGATCACGTCGGCCACCACCTCGCGCAGCACCTCCACCACCAGGTCGAAGCGGCGGCTCACCTGGGGATGTTCGGCGTCATGGCGGAGGTTGACCAGGGTGATCAGCTGGCGGGTGGCGTCGCCGTGCTGGCCCCAGCCGGCCAGCTCGTTGTGGCACAGCTCGGGATACACGTTGAAGAAGGCCGGGCTCTTGGCGTTCTCGTTGACCTGGGCCTTCCACCGCAGGGCGGCTGCCGCCCCGAGGTCCTGGGAGCTGTGTACCAGGGGGATGGTGCGCCCGATCCGGCGGGCCAGGTCCTCGGCCAGACTCCCGGGCCGGACCAGTTCGTCTCGACGCCTGCGGAGCTGGTCGACCGCCTGGTCCACCCACTGCAGGGCGCCCGGGAACAGCCCGATCTGCTCGAGGAGCACCAACGGGGGGATGGCCATGGCCCCCAGTGCGGCGCGGGGTTGGGGGATGGTGGTGGGGACCGGCACCACGGGGACGTGCCACTCGCCGGCCAGGCTGACCAGGGCGCCGCCCCCGGCCACCACGATCATCGACGCTCCCGCCTCGTACGCCCCCGCCGCCGCCTCCAGGGTCTCCTCGGTGTCGCCGGAGAACGACATGGCGAAGACCAGCGATCCGGTACCGACGTAGTCGGGGGGCACGTACCCCTTGACCACGGTGACCGGAACCGGCATGAACGGCGCCGCCACCGCCACCAGGACATCGCCGGCGATACCGCTCCCGCCCATGCCCAGCACGACCACGTTCTCCACCCGCTCGTGCAGCGGGAGGCTGGTAACGCCCCGGGCCGCCGAGACCGCCGCCTCCACCTGTTCGGGGAGGCCAACGGTGGCGGCCCACATGTCGAGCGAGTCGATGGCCAACGGCGACGGGGGCACGGCGGTCACCCCGCTCTCTGCTGGGGTCATGACCGGGCCGGCTCGCCGGTGGTGCGGGCCCGGCCGGCGTCGGCCTCGGCCATCAGCCGGGCGTGCTCGGCCTCGTCCACCGCGGTGGCCTCGTCGATGAGCATGACCGGGATGCCGTCGCGCACCTCGTAGCTGCGGTGCAGGCGCGGGTTGTAGAGCCGGTTCTCATCGGCGAAGTACAGCAGGGGACCCTTGTCCTCCGGGCAGGCCAGCACTTCGATCAGAAGCGGGTCGAGCGTCATGGTGCCTTCCTCTCTTGTCGATCGTCGTCCATCATCGCCCGACCGGTCGGCGGCCGGGTGGGACCTCGCACCGCTCAGTCACCCAGGAGCCGGTGGATGTCGGACTCCACCTCGGCGACGTGACGGGCGCAGGCTTGGTCGTCGGGGGCCTCCACATTGAGCCGCAGGAGGGGCTCGGTGTTGGAAGGGCGGACGTTGTACCACCAGTCGCCGCGGTCCACGGTCAGACCGTCGAGCCGGTCGGCGGTTCCCCGCGCCCCACCGGCCGCCTCCACCTCGGCCGCCATCAGCTCGACGGTGCCGGGTGGGTCATCGACCACGGTGTTGATCTCTCCCGAGTCCGAGTAGCGCCGGAACGGCTGGAGCAGCTCGGAGAGCGGCTTGCCGGTGACGCTGAGGAGCTCGAGCACGACCATGGCCGCGATGATGCCGGAGTCGGCACGGTAGTTGTCACGGAAGTAGTAGTGACCCGAGTGCTCGCCGCCGAAGATGGCGCCGGTGTCCGCCATCACCTGCTTGATGTAGCTGTGCCCGACCTTGGTGCGGATGCCCACGCCACCGAGCTCGGCGATGACCTCGGGGACCACCCGGGAGCAGATGCAGTTGTAGAGCACCGTGGATCCGGGATGCTTCTCCAGCATCGAGGAGGCGACGAGCGCGGTGGTCAACGAGCCGGAAACCGGCTCGGACCGCTCGTCGACCAGGAACACCCGGTCGGCATCGCCGTCGAAGGCCAGGCCGACGTCGGCCTGCGACTCGAGCACCGCCCGCTTGAGGGAGACCAGGTTCTCCGGCTGGATCGGATCGGCCGGATGGTTCGGGAAGTTCCCGTCCAGCTCGGCGAAGAGGATCTCCACCTCGAAGGGGAGACCCTCGAAGACCGTGGGGGCGACCAGGCCGCCCATGCCGTTGGCGGTGTCCGCCACCACCCGCAGCGGTCGCAGGGCGTCGACGTCCACGAACGAACGGACGTGGGTGGCGTAGGCCTCGAGCACAGAACGCGACTCGATGGGGGCCATGCGCTCGGCGTCCAGCGCCGGTGGGCCTTGGTCGCCCCAGTCGTCCAGCAACGTCTCGGCGGTGGCCTGGATCTCCGCCAGCCCGGTGTCGCGCCCGATCGGGCGGGCGCCGGACAGGCAGAGCTTGAGCCCGTTGTACTGCGCCGGATTGTGGGAGGCGGTGAACATGGCACCGGGGGCGTCGAGGCTCCCCGCCGCGAAGTAGAGCAGGTCGGTGGAGGCGAGCCCGAGGTCGATCACCGCGGTTCCCTCCGACCGGACGCCATCGGCGAAGGCGGCAGACAGCTCGACGCCCGATTCGCGCATGTCCCGGGCCACCAACACCGTCGGGGACCCGGTGAACCTGGCCACGGCCATGCCGATGGCCCGGAACTGCTCGGCGTTGAGCTGATCGGGAACCACTCCCCGGATGTCGTAGGCCTTGAAAACGTCGGAGAGCCTGGTCATGGCCGGGCCATCCTAGCCAGACACCTCGAGGCCCAGGAAGGTCGGTAGTGGGTCAGTTTGAATTCAAACCGACCCACTACCGGAAGGTTGCACGGAAACAAGTCGGTCCCCGTGTGGAAGGATCGGGTCGTGCCGTCATCCGATCGGAAACGCCGGCTCCGGGGAGTGACCATCCGGACGACCGTGGTCGGGCTGCTGGTCGTGACCCTCCTCACTCCCGGCACGTTGGCATCGGCAGCGCCGCGGCCCGGGGCGCCGGCGGCGGCCGCTGCGGACCTCGGGGCCAGCGTCCACTCGACTGAGCTCCCCCCGTCGTCGACCGCCCCGGTGGCGACCAGCCTTCATCCGTTGGTGGGAACGGCCACCGACCCGGCCACCGGCGGCTATTGGCTGGTGGCCTCCGACGGCGGTGTCTTCGCCTTCGATGCTCCCTTCTTCGGTTCGGCGGGCGGTCTTCCCTTGGTGGAACCGATCGTGGGCATGGCCGCCACTCCCGACGGCGGCGGCTACTGGCTGGTGGCGTCGGACGGTGGGGTCTTCTCCTACGGTGACGCCGCCTTCTGGGGCTCCACCGGGGACCGGGTGCTCGACCAGCCCATCGTGGGCATGGCCGCCACTCCCGACGGCGGCGGCTACTGGCTGGTGGCGTCGGACGGTGGGATCTTCGCCTTCGGTGACGCCCACTTCTACGGTTCGATGGGAGGCCAGCCGCTGAACGAGCCCATCGTGGGAATGGCGGCGACCCCCGATGGTGGTGGCTACTGGTTCACCGCCGCCGACGGCGGGGTGTTCGCCTTCGGTGACGCGCCGTTTCTGGGATCGACCGGCGGGATGATCCTCGACTCGCCGGTGGTCGGGATGGAGGACCAGGTCGGTGGCGGCTACTGGCTGGTCGGCGCCGATGGCGGGGTGTTCGCCTTCGGAGCGCCGTTCGACGGATCGGCCACCGGGCAGTTGCAACGGGCGGCGGTGGGATTGGCCGCAGCCGCGGGCCCCGGTTATCGCATCGTCTCGGCCAGCGGCGGGGTGTTCGACTACGGCGGCGCACCGTTCTACGGCTCGGTCTACGTACCCCCGATGGCCGGCGAGGTCGTGGCCATCGACCCCGGCCACGACGGTGGCAATGCTGCGGACCCCGCCTTCATCGACCAGCCCATCGACGGCGGTGGCTTCACCGAGTCGTGTGACACGGCGGGCACGGAGACGGCGTCTGGTTACCCCGAGCATGCCTTCAACTTCGACGTGGCCACCCGACTGGCGTCGATCCTGGAATCCGAAGGGGCGACGGTGGTGATGACCCGATACACCGACACCGGCGTGGGTCCGTGTGTCAACGTCCGCGCCGCCATCGGCAACGCCGCCCACGCCGATGCCGCCATCTCCATCCACGCCGACGGAGGACCGGTGTCGGGTCGGGGCTTCGACGTGATCCAGCCTGCGCCGGTGGTCAGCTCGATCAGCAACAACACCGACATCGTGGCCGCGTCGGCTCAACTGGCTGCGGCCGTTGACGACCACTTCGCCGCCGACACCGGTGAACCCGAGTCCGACTATGCCGGGGCCTCGGGCATCGATGTGCGCGACAACCTCGGTGGGCTCAATCTCTCGACGGTCCCCAAGGTGCTGATCGAGTGCGCGAACATGCAGAACCCGATCGATGCGGCGCTGACCGAGAGCCCGGCGTGGCGCCAACAGGCCGCCCAGGGGCTGGCCGACGGCATCACCTCCTACCTCGAGGGTTCCTAGCCCTCGCGGTCGGCGACCCGCCGGTCACCGGCTCGGTCGAAGACGGCTCCCCCGCTCAGCCCCCGAGACCGCCGGCCAGCAGAGCGACCACGTCGTCGGTCATGGCCGCGCACAGCGCAGCCAGGAGCTCCATGCGGGCACCGAGGCCGACACGGGCGAGGAGCAGCTGGCGGTCCATGAGGTTGAGGGGGGCCAGCGCACACAGGCGCCACCCGATCTCCTCGTGGTCGCCGGCCAGGTCCAGGTCGTGGGCCAGTGCGGGGACGTCCCCCAGCTCGGAGAGGAGCGATCGCAGCCGGCGCACCGCCGCCCCGGCGCCGGCCACCGCCCCGGCGTCCCCGGTATCACCGGCATCCCATTGACCCGGGAGATCCACCACCACGGCACGGGGATAGGGACCATCGGGGAGCCAGTGGTCGACCTGCAGCCGGCGGCCACCGCTCGCCGCCACCAGCATCCGACCGTCGTCCAGCTCGGCCACGTGGGCGATCCGAGCCACCGTGCCGACATCGACCCGCTCCTCCCCGCCCCCCACCTCCGAGCCGCGGGAGATGAGGACCACCCCGAAGGTTCCGTCCCCGGCCAGGCAGTCAGCCATCAGCGCCCGGTAGCGCGCCTCGAAGACGTGCAAGGGCAACTCGGCGTGGGGGAACAGCACGGTCGACAGCGGGAACATCCCGAGCGTCCGGCTCCCCGCGGGTGGCACGTCAGGGGGCGGGGCTACCGGGGGCGGTGGAGACCGACCGCCGGGCCCGTCGGGCCCGCCGGGCCCGGCGGTCCCCCACCCAGATGGCGACGATGGCGGCCAGCGCGGCCAGCGAGATCAGCTCGCCGGCCTTGTCGGCCCCCGAACTGCCGTAGTGGAGGGTCACGTCGTGGCTGGTCGGCACCACCACCATCAGGTTGGGCGCCACCCGCCAGGGCCCTTGTGCGCCGGTGGCCTGCCAGTTGGGGAAGTAGGACACCTTGACCTCCACCGGTGTCCCCACCCGGTCGACATGGAAGGAGACCGAGCTGTCCGACTGCGAGACGTCGGAGACCACCGTTATCGGCTCGGGAACCACCGCGGGCCGGGTATCGCTCGCCGACACCCGTTCCCAGGCCGCGGGCCCGTCGGCGGCGGGGACCACGTCCCATCGGCTCGGGCTGTCGTACCAACTGGCCGCCGGCTTCAACCAGCTGGTCTGGGCCGGAGCGACCCCTTTCCACACCACCGGCTGGTTGGCCATCGGCTGCACCAACGAGGAGTCCCGGATCTCGTAGACCTTCCAGGTGGTGTCCAGCGCCTGGCCGTTGTAGCTGGTGCTCCACGGGCCCGAGGAGGCCACCTCGGTGAGGTTGGGGTCGGCGGCGGCGGCGGCCTCGACCGTGGTGGACGAGGCCAGGAAGTAGCGCACCCCGAGGAGCTGGAGGTGCTCGATCCCGAGCGGGACGTTCAGTCCCGCGTAGGTGAAGTCGGGGCTGTTGACCGCGTCGGACGGATTCACCGAGAGCTCGTTCTGATTTATGAAGTGGAACGGGGTGGTGGACGCCGACTCGAACAGCAACCCCTCCATCGAATCGACGCATCCGTTGGTCCAATAGGGCAGCAGCATCAAGGACATGGTGGTCCCGAACCGGTTGAGCGACGGGTCGTACTCCCACATGGTGCGGCCGCAGCCGTCGTCGGCGCCCACCTTGGCCATCATCTGGATGACCGAGCGGTACTCGGGGTAGTCGGGCTTGCGCTCGTAGCCAGAGTAGTTCCACTCCGCCCAGGCACTGGGTTGGTTGTCGCTGACCGTGACGCCGATCTGGCTCATGGTGGTGGCCGGCAGCACCAAGGGTGGAACCACGGCCAGGCAGGCCGCGGCCAGGGCGATGATCGGGCCGACCACCGCGCCGGGTGGGTTGCCGTCGGGGGTGGGACGACGGAACCGGCTGATCCGTGCGCCCGGCCGCCACGGCATCCCGTTCATCAGACTCAACCGTTCGCGGATGAGCACCACCCACAGATCGAGCCGGCGTCGCCGGTTCCACCGGGCCACCGCGGCCACCGACTCGGCCAGGGCGTACCCGGCCATCAGGTACAGGCACAGGAACCACAGCGGGAGGAACCGGACGTTGTAGAGCTTGCCCTGGGGGTCGAGGCAGATCACCCCGGCGGAGAAGGCCCCCATCACGGCGAGGAACAAGGCCACCCGGTTGCGGCGGACCACCATGGCCACCAGGCCGACCACGTCGGCGGCCAGCACCCACCGGGCCGAGCCGGGGAACAGCAGGTGCGGGAAGCCCTCCACGTTGGTCCACCCCATGTTGGTGGTGTAGGCCTGGCCGGAGGCGAACGGGACCAGCCACCAGGCGGTCAGGCCCACCCCCACTGCCCCGGCGACCACCCCCCATACCAGTCGCCGGGACCATCGTCGCCGGGCCAGCCATCCGCGCCGTCCGTGGCGGAGCCCGCGTATGACGTCGGCGTCGAGCAGGAGCCAGACGACGGCTCCGGCGCCGGCGAAGATGGCGGGGATGAGGTGACAGAGCAGGGTGGCGGCGAACAGGGCGGCGGCCAAGGCCCGACGGCGGCCGGTGCGCAGGCCCGAGGCGACCACCCCGAGGAAGAGGAGGGCGACCGACAGGCTGAGCGAGAACGAGAACTCGCCGGCCAGGGTGGACAGGATGTTCCCGCCGTAGATGGTGAAGCTCGGCTCGAAGAGGAACGGCAACGTGGCCGCGGCCAGGCAACCGGGGCCCGGGTCGCGCAGGCCGGCCATGCGGCCGAACGCCCACGCGCACACCGGCAGGGTCAGCGTGCCGAGCACGGTGACCACTTTGAAAGCCACGTTGTAGGAGACCAACGCGTTGAACAGCACGGTGATCAACCCGGGGAGCGGGAAGTAGAAGGTGTAGACCGGAAACCCGTCGTACCAGTCAGGGTCCCACCCGGTCAGCTGGCCGTGGGTCAGCAGGTGCGACTTCATGAAGGCCGGCAGCATCACGTGGGCACCGGTGTCGCCGCCGGCGGTGGTGGTGTTGGCCAGCAGCAGCGAGGGGTGGAGCTGGCTGAGGGCGACCAGGGTCACCCCGGCCACCACCACCAGGTTGGCCCAACCGGGCCAGGCCGATCGCCGGGTCAGGCGGCTCAGCAACGGGTGGGGTGTACCCGGATGAGCCGGGGGAACCTCGGCGGGGAGCGGCTCGATGGTGGCGACGTCGACCGAGGCGGTCATCTCAGAACAGGACTCCGTGGCCGGCGGCCGTGGGGACGACCACTGCGGCCAGGGCCACCAGGTTGAAGGAGGCGTGGGCGACCATGTTCATGCCCAGGCGCCCGGTGCGGTAGGAGACGAAGGACAAGATGATCCCGAAGGTGGCCAGGCCGAGGAGCTGGAGGGACTCGGCATGGGCCAGCCCGAAGAGGACACCGGTGATGATGATGGCGAGGGCCGGCCCCACCCAGCCGCCCACCGTGCCGAACAGCCGGGCCAGGGAGCGTAGGAGCACCCCCCGGAAGAACAGCTCCTCGAAGAACGGCGCGCCCACCACCGTGAAGATGGCCACGATCAGGTAGCCGGTGCCGTGGGAGCCCCCGGTCAGCCGCTGGCTGGGGGCGTCGAAGCGTTGGTTGAAGTTGTGCACGTGCTGGGCGATGGGGACGTACATCAGCGCCACCAGGAACTGGCCGCCCAGCCCGATGGGGACGCCGATCAGGTCGATCCAGCGGAACCGCAGGCCCACGTCGCGGACCAGGCTGTGGGTCCCCCGCACCGATGAGGCCAGCCAGGCCGATCCGAAGAAGCCGGCCCACAGCCCGAGGAGCGTCGAAACGATGTACCAGGTGGGCGGCTCGCTCAGCGTGGTGATGGCGGCCAGCGAGTGCAGATTGCCGCTCACCGCCGCACTCAGCGCCACGACCAGGGCTGCCATCACCTGGCCGCCGATGAATCCCAGCACGGCGAAGAGCAGCCACGTCCAGGCCGTCGACCGGGAGCCGGGGGCCTCGCCGGCAGCGAACCGTCGGCCGAGCGGCGCGTTGGGCCCGAGGTCGGCGGCGCCCTCCCCTGCCCGGTCGGATGCTGCAGGCACGAACGGTGGCGGGGCCCACGCAGGCGGCGGTCCCAGCGTGGGTTTCCACCCCGGTGGGGGTGGTGCCCAGCTCGACGGCGGAGCCGGGGCGCCGTCCACCGAGGTGGCCGGCATCCTCACCGAACCACCATCAGGGGACGCGCCGGGGTCCGCTCCCCGTTCGGACCGCTCGATCACCCTTCCACGATACCGACCGAACCCCGTCCGAAGGCAGCAGCCTCGGCCCGACGCCCACAGGGGAGGCCCGTGGCCTCCCCCCGTACTCGGTGACCGTGGTCCCCTCCCCGTCCCGTGGCGAGGCCACCGGTAGCCCTGGTTCCGCCGGTCATCCCGACTCGATCACCGTGCCGAAGGCTTTTAGCCGGCCTGGGCCAGGGCCAGGGCCACGGCGAGCAGCACGATGCCCCAGGACATCGCCCGGAGCGCCCGTTCGAGGGGAGCCAACAGGATGGCGCGATCGACGCGGGACACGTCGCCGTCGGTCAGCGTGATCGAGCCGGACACTTCCGTGGCCCGTCGGCGCAACATCCGGGCCGGCGTGCTGAGGGCCCGCTGTGCCGCGGACAGCGCGAAGGCGGCAGCGGCGGCGGCCAGCGGGGCCAGGGCCAGCCGCCCGGTCTGGGCCACGTAGGCGACAAGAACCGGGAACGCGCCCCAGGCAGCCGCGAATCCGACATCGTTGTGGATGGCGCCACCGAAGAGCTCGAAGTTGTAGCCCACCACCAGTACGGGGCCGAGGACGAGAAGGGGAACAAGGGCCGCGCCGACTTGCACCACACCGGCGATGCCGAGGCCGATGGCGCCGGCCAGTCCTCCCACTGCCACCGCCACCAGGGCGACGGTGGGGATGCGGCTGTGCAGCGGCCGCCCGTGCAGTTCGTCGAGCGCATGGGCGGCCAGTCCGACGGCGCAGAAGAAGGCCAGCAGGGTGGCGATCAGTCGGGTGACGTTGACGACCGGGGCCAGGCAGGCGCCGATGACCACATAGGCGAGGTGCCAGGCGGTGTAGGGCGGGTGGAGGAGCGTCCACCAGTCCCGCCAGCCGCCGGGGCGCGCCGCGTAGAAGGACGGGCGGGGGTCGGACGAGGGTTGACCCCGGTCCTCGTCGTCACCCACCGCCGCGCCTGCCCCACATGACCAGGCCGCCCCCGAGGCTCATCCGCCGCACGCCGACATCGACGAAGCCGGCCCGCTTCCATGCCTCGAGCGTCCACTCGACCGAATACCGGCGGTAGTGCGTCGAGATGTTGGGGCCGAGGAACCTACCCACCTCGAACCACGCCCGACCCCCGGTCAGCCAGCCACCGACGGGGAGGAGGAGTCGCGTGTACCCCCACCACCAGAATCGCCAGAACCGGCTGCGGGGCACCAGGAACTCGAGACTGGCCACCGCCCCGTCCGGCTTCACCACCCGTGCCAGCTCACTGAGCGTGGCCTGGGGATCGTCGACGTAGCGCAACAGGTAGGTGAAGGTGAGCGCGTCGAAGGTGTCGTCGGCAAAGGGCATCTGCTCGGCCCGTCCAGCCACCAGCTGGACGCGGTCGGCCATCGCCCGTTCGTTCACGTTGCGCTGGCCCTGGCGAAGCATGTCGAGGGTGAGGTCGATCCCGACCACCCGGCCTCCACTGCGATCGGCGAGCTGAATGGCCACGCCGGCCGGGCCCGAGGCCACGTCAAGGGTCAGACCCGGGCGGTCAGGGAGGATGTGGTCGACCATCGCCCGTCGCCAACGGCCGTTCTGTCCCATCGACAACAGCTCGGCCAGGCGGTCGTAGCGCTGAGGGAGCGGGGCGAAGAGACGCTGGGCGAAGCGGTTGGTGTCGTGCGGGTCGGGGGTCTCCATTGCTCCTCCTCGAGCGCGAAGATCTCACCGTAGGCGGTCACCGCCCGAGAGGAGAGTTGTGGGCTCGAGGCGCGTCGACGTGCTGGTGGTCGGAGCGGGTCCGGCCGGGAGCATCGCGGCCCTCGTCTTGGCGCGGGCCGGCGCCGCCGTGGCCCTCCTCGACAAGGCACGCTTCCCACGGGACAAGGCCTGTGGCGACTTCATCGGACCGAAAGGCCTCCAGGTCCTCGCCGACCTCGGGGTGCCCGAGCCGGCCGGCCTCGATGTCGGCGACATGGTGGTGGTCGGTCCGAACGGACGCCGGGTCGTCCTGCCCTGCGTGGACGGGCTGTCCTATCCGGGCCGCGCCCGGGCAGTGACCCGGGTGGAGTTCGACGATGCCCTGCGTGCCGCGGCCCTCGATGCCGGCGCCGTCGAGGTCAGCGGTCGGGCCGACCGTCCGTTGTGGTCGGGTGACCAGCTGGACGGTTTCACCGTCGACAGCCACGAGCTGCACGCCGACTTCATCATTGGTGCCGACGGCGCCACCAGCCACGTGGCCCACAGTGCCGGGCTGGTCGATAGTGCCCGGGTGCTGTGGGGGTTCGCGGTGCGGTGCTATCTGGACCAGCCCGTCGCCCTCCCGGCCATCACGCTGTGGGAACCGACCCCGTGGCACGCGTTCCCCGGCTACGGGTGGATCTTTCCCGGGCCGGCCGGAGTGGCCAACGTCGGGCTCGGTTTGGGGACGCTGTCCGATCGGCAGTCCGGTGCCGGAGCCGTGCGTCTGTTGCCGGCCTATCTCGACCACCTGGTCTCCCTCGGCCTCCTCGACCGGGCTCCGGCACTGCCCTTGGCCCGCCGCCTGGGGGGATGGCTCAAGATGGGCATGGTCGGGACCACCCCGGCAGCCGGGAGGGTGCTCCTGGTCGGCGACGCCGCCGGGTTGGTCAATCCACTGCAAGGAGAGGGCATCGCCCAGGCCATGACCAGCGGGCGGGCGGCAGCCGAAGCCGTCATCGGCTCTCCGGGCCGAGCCGCCCCCCGTTACCGCCACCATCTGGCCGGAGCCCATCTTCCCTACCAACGGGTCGCCGCTGCCGGCCACGTCGCCCTGGTGTCCAAGCCCCGCGCCGTCGCCATCGTGGGGCGGGTGCTCACCGCTCCCGTGGTGGGCCAGGCCCTGGCCGGCGGGTGGGGCATCTTCTGGAACGAGCTGCTCGACGGCGCCGCCCCCGGACGGGCCCGGACGGTGGCGGCGGCATCGACCCTGGTGGCCAGGGCGATCACCGCCGGAACCGATGTGTCCCGTTGGTTCACCACCGCCTTCGACGACGGCTGATGATCGGTGGCGGGAACCGATGCCCTCGCACCCGGAACGGCGGCATGGTGGGACCGAGCACGGTCTGACACAGCGTGACCCCACCGGGGCCGGGAGCGCGCGGCGTGGCCCCGGGCACGGAGCCCTGGGGGACGGGCCCGGCACCACGGCGGTGGACCGGGAGGGCTCGGCCGGCCAAGTGAGCGACTGCCGATGCCTCAAATGTGTCCCCGGGGGCATAGCATGAAGGGGTGACCCCGCCAAACCCAAACGTGCCCGGGGGGCCGCAGGGACCTCCCGGAACGGGCGGCCCCGGCCAGGAGGCACCCGGACAGAACAAGAACCGGATGGTCATCTACGCGGTCATCGTGGCCGCCGTGCTGGCCGTGCTCATCGTCCCCGGTCTGGTCCACAAGACCTCCACCACCACGCTCACCTACAACGCGTTCCTGACTGACATCGACGGGAAGCAGGTCAAGACGGCGACCGTGGACAACACCACCGGGGTGATCACCGGGACCTTGGCCAACGGCGCCAAATACACGGTCAACGGTCCCCTGTCGGCCCCGGATTCAGAGGTCCAGGCCCTCAAGCCACTCGGAGCCAACGCCAAGTTCGTGACTCCCACCAACAATGCCCTGGTGTCGATCCTGGAGTGGATCCTTCCGTTCGCCCTCATCGGGGGCGTCTTCTTCTACATCAGCCGAAAGGCACAGGGGCAAATGGGAAGCATCATGTCCATCGGCCGTTCGAAGGCCAAGCTCTACTCCACCGAGCGGCCGTCGACCACCTTCGACGACGTGGCCGGGTACGACGGGGTGAAGCTGGAGATCAGCGAGGTGGTGGACTTCCTCAAGACACCGGCCCGGTTCAAGGAGATCGGGGCACGGATCCCCAAGGGCATCCTCCTGGTCGGCCCCCCCGGAACGGGCAAGACACTGCTGGCCCGAGCCGTGGCCGGCGAGGCCGGAGTGCCCTTCATGTCGGTCAGCGGCTCCGACTTCATGGAGATGTTCGTCGGGGTGGGCGCCAGCCGGGTGCGCGACCTGTTCGCCACCGCCCGCAAGCAGGCCCCGGCCATCGTGTTCATCGACGAGATCGACTCCATCGGCCGCAAACGGGGCGCCGGCCTCGGGGGCGGGCACGACGAGCGCGAGCAGACGCTCAACCAGATGCTCTCGGAGATGGACGGGTTCGATCCGACCGAGGGCATCGTGGTGATGGCGGCCACCAACCGGCCGGACATCCTCGATGCCGCCATCCTGCGTCCCGGTCGCTTCGACCGCCAGATCGTGGTGCCCCTCCCCGACCTCGACGAGCGTCTGCCCATCCTGCAGGTCCACTGCAAGGACAAGCGGGTGGACCCGAGCGTCGACCTGGGCACGGTGGCGCGGGGGACCCCCGGGATGAGCGGCGCCGACCTGGCCAATCTGGTCAACGAGGCCGCGCTCCACGCCGTCCGGCGCGGCTCCAAGGTCATCCAGAACGTCGACTTCGAGGCCTCGCGGGACCGGGTGCTGATGGGGCAGCGGCGCGAGAGCCTGGTGCTGTCCGGGCCGGAGAAGGAGCGGGTGGCATTCCACGAGGGCGGGCATGCGGTGCTGGCCTACGTGCTCCCCGATGCCGATCCGGTGCACAAGGTGACCATCCTTCCCACCGGCATGGCCCTCGGGGTGACCATGCAGCTGCCCATGGAGGAGCGCCACATCCATCCCCGCCAGCACATCGAGGACTCCCTGGCGGTGCGGATGGGTGGCCGGGCCGCCGAGCTCCTGGTCTACGGCGACCTCTCCACCGGGGCCAGCAACGACCTGGTGGGCAACACCGAGCTCGCTCGCAAGATGGTCCGCGAGTGGGGGATGAGCGACAAGATCGGTCCTATGGCCTGGGGCTCCCAGGGCCAGGTGTTCCTGGGGGAGGACCTCATGCACACCCGCGACTACTCCGAGCACACCAGTCAGGTCATCGACGACGAGGTGGAGATCATCCTCCGGGCCCAGGAGCAGCGGGCCCTCGAGGTGCTGGCCCGCCACCGCGGCGGCCTCGACGCCGTGGCCCGCGCCCTCCTCGACGAGGAGACCATCGACGGCGAGACCGTCGGCCGGCTGGTGGACACCGCCTACGGGCGCCCGGTCCACGAGCACGGCATCAAGACGGTGCCCCCGATCTTCGTGGCCTCCCAGCACGGTCCCACCGGGTCCGGTGACGCCGACGGACCGCCTGACGGGACGCCGAGCTCGACATCGGGCTCGACGCCGAGCTCGACATCGGTCCCGGCGGCGGGCGGCGCCGAGGCGCGCACCTCGGGGACCGACTCCGAGGAAGAGCCGGCGGACAGCGAGGTCTCCAGCGCCAGCCACGCCGAGGACGAACCGGGTGCCACCCAGCCGGCACCGTGGCTCCCACCGGCCCAACCCCCGGCCGGTCACTGGCCCCAAGCCCCGTCACCGCTGCCGGCGCAGCCGGCCCCGGGGCACTGGCCCACACAGTCACCGTGGCCGCCGCCTCCTCCTCCCCCGACGTCCCGGTAACCCGGTCCAACGCCGCCGGCAGCCGTTAGCCTGGCTGCATGTGCCGAAACATCACCACACTGCGGGGTCTTGAACCCGAGGCCACCCCCGAGGAGATCGAGGCCGCCGCCCGCCAGTACGTCCGCAAGGTCAGCGGCGTGCAATCGACGTCGGCTCAGACCGAGGTCGCCTTCGAGACGGCCGTCCTCCGGGTGACCGAGGCGACCAGTGCGCTGTTGGCCGCCCTCCCGTCCCGCCGGCAGCCGCCGCCTACGGTCCCGCCCCTGCGGCGCTTGCGGGTGGCGGCCACCTGATCCTGTCGACCAGCCGGCGCGTCACTCGATGAGCGCGCCGTCAGTCGGCGAAGGGGAATCCGGTGGACGAGACCACTCCGGGCGCGCCCGACGGCTGGCTGTCTTCCTCGACGGTCACCGGCTGGGACGAGGTGATCGAGAAGACCGACAGTCCACCGACCAACTTGGCTCCGAGCACCGCCACCCCGTCCGGGGCGACGGCGAACATGGCCACCGGCCGGTCCCCCGGCAGGCTGGTCACCGTCACCCTCGCCGCCGACCCGCTCGGGTTGACCACGGCCAGACTCTCGACGGTGGCGCCGGCCGTGCCCGGTTGGGAGGCAATCCCGGGGCCGGGCACCACCCAGCGACGGGCGGCGGTCACCGTCCCCGACGACGACCCCCACACCGGGGCCGGGGAGCCGGTGGCGGCCTCGACCGATCGCCCCGCCACGATGGGCGCCGACGAGTCGATGGTGACCGAGTAGGGGACCTGTTGGGGGAGCCCGGGCGTCGCCGAGGCGGAGAAGTCGACGATCGAGGAGGCGGGCACCGACACCCGTTGGGGCACCACGGTGCCCGAGGACAGGCTGAAGGAGACGGTGGCGGTGGCTGGCGAGCGACCCGGGTTGGCCAGGTCGAAGTCCACCGCTGACCCCGGACCGCCGGAGGTGGTCTGGGCAAAGCGCCAGGTGGTGGACAGAGCCGGCGCGCCGAGCCGCAGGGACACCCCGCTGCCGGATCCGCTCGACCACTGCTGGAACTCGGCGCCCACCAGCGCCCCCGATTCGGCGGTCACGAAGGTGGCGATGTCCGAGGCGTTCTGCACGAACTGGCCCACGTTCTCCACCGCCAGCTGTCCCGCCGGGACCACCAGCCCCTGGTACGCCTGCGGGGTGATGACCCCGGTGGCGGTCAGAAAGGAGATGTCCACCACCGCTTCGGTGGCGGTCGGATCCGACAGGGCGAGGGTCAAGGTGTTGGCGCCGGTGGTGGACCCTCCGGCAAAGGACCACTGGGGACCGGCCTGCGATGCGCAGGGCGCCGTGCTCCAGCCGCCGGGACCGCCCACCACCTGGGACGCCACTACTCCCCCGCCGGCGAAGACGAACGAGGAGGCGTTGCTGGCCTGGCCCAGCCCGCTGGTCGGGTCCACCGCCACCGTGTCCAAGGCGGGAACGTCGACCGAGCGCTGGACGGTGGGAGCCGGGCCGGTGCTGACCGGCTGCCCGATGCTGGTCATCATGCCGGCCACCGTGCGGGGCGTGGTATTGGTGAGATAGATGGTGGTGGCGGCGGCGGTGCCGGTCCCGCCGACGCAGACGGCCGATGACGCACGGGCGTTGGCGGGGGGAACGGGGACGCCGTCAGCGCCGGCCGGGGCCGGGGCCGCGGTGGGCGCGGGAAGCGCCGACGAGATCACCGCCACCGCGGCCACGACGGCCACCACCGAGATCATCGCCGTCCACCGCCTGTGTTCGGGGTGGGCGCCCACCCGGCGCTGCCGACCCGATCCGGTCGACGGCGCGGCCTGGTCGTCGGGGCCGGCGCCATCGGGATCGGTCATCGGGCCTCTCCGTGCCCGACCGCCAGTTCCGGACCATCCGGTGCCGGGCCGTGGGCGCCGTCATCTCCATCGATCCGGGTGCGGCGCCGGCCGGTCCGCAGCCGCGTCCACCCGCCCCCGAGGCGGCGGACGCTCACCACGGCGAGCGCGGCCAACCAGGCCACGACCGAGAAGAGCAGCGACAGCGGCGTCATCAACCCACCCCGGAAGCTGAGGGTGGCCGTCGAGGCCTGGGCCACCCGGTACGTCCCAACCCATCCGAACGAGAACGACCGGGCCGCGGTGGTGCCGCCGCTCCCGGTCAAGCTCCATCGATCGGCCGGGGCCACGGCGGCGTACACCGTGCCCCGGGCGACCGGGCCCCGGTAGGAGCGGGAGGCGGCCGGCCCGGGAAGTACCGGGGCGGCGCCGGCCACCACCGGCGATCCCGGAGGCGACACCGCCGCCGCCGACAGTGCGGGACTGGCGGCGCGGGCACCGGCGGCCCCGGCCGTGACCTGGGCCCGCTCGGGGATCCAGGCGGTGTTGGCGTAGATGGTGATCCCGGTGCCCGTCACCACCGGGTCGAGATCGAGTTGGTGGCCGAGGGCCGGGACCAGGTCTGCGGGGACCGGGTACTCCTCGGGACTCTGCTCCCCGGTGATCTCGGGGGCGAGGGAGGTGAGCACCACCACGTAGCGCACCCCGGCCGGTGCCAGCAACCTCCCCAACTGGTCGGTGCGCTCGGAGCGGGCCAGGTCAACGGCCGAGCCCAACCGGCCGGCTGGTCCGGGGCTCGCCGCGTTCCACAGCCACCTGGCGTCCGGGCCTCCGTCCTCCGAGGTGGCATAGGCCAATCCGTCCCCCGCGCTCCACGAGCCCTGATAGAGGGATCGGGGATCGCCCAGCCACAGCACCCGGAAGGCCCCGCCGGACGCTTTGGCACCCATCCACCTCACCGACTGGCTGAAGTCGTTGAGCGGGAGATCCCACCGGCCCGGCGCGGCGGAGACCACGGTGGGCGCCGAGCCCAGCACCACCGCACCGGCGGCCGCCACCGTGATCAGTTGCCGCCATCCGAAGTCGGCGGCCCGCAGGTCCTCCTCGAAGGTGACGACGCCGAGTCCGATGACGGCGGCGATGGCGGCGGCGGCCGGGCCCAGCAGGACGAGGGGGTCGATGGCCAGGCTGCCCGTCCACCCCCGCCCGACCAGCCAGTCCACCGCCCAAAAGACCAGGGCGACGGTCCAGAACCGGGCCGCCCACCGGAATCGCATCCGATGGGCCAGCACCAGCGGCACCAGGGCGGCCACGACGAAGCCCCATGCCAGCGGCGAGTCACCGATGGGACCGACCGCGAATCGCAGCAGCGATCCCCACGACGCCGCCCCCGAGGCCGGGATGGGCACCCCGAAGACGGCCACGGCACCGCGCCCGGCGGAGAGTACGCCGACGACCCAGGGGAGGCAGATGATCGCAGCCACCACCGTGGCGGACAAGGCCAACCCGAGGGCCGACAGGGTGGCCCTCCACTCCCCGACGATGCACGAGGAGAGGGCGAGGGCCACCGCGGCCAGCACCACCACGATGGCGGCAGCAGGCGCGAACGAGACCATCACCGCCTCGATCAGACCGAGGGCCACGACGGTCCTGAGGGAGTGGTGACGAACGGCCCAGTCTGCGAGCCGGCGACCGGTCGAGGGCCGGGGGCCGAGGCCGTTCTCGAGCCCGTCGCCCACCGGCGGATCCGCCGTCAAAGGGCTGGGTGCGGCATAGGGCGCCATGCCGGTCGCCCGGCACAGGCGGGCCAGCACCCAGGGGGTGCCGGCGTACACGACCAGGGCACCCCACCGCCCCAGGGCCAGCGCGTCGTAGGGAAGGGCCATGGCCAGGTAGGAGAGCCCGGCGACCAGTGAGGCCCGCGGCGAGCCGAAGGGTCGCAACAGCCGCACCACACCCCACACCCCGATCGGGATGCAGGCCAGCACCATCACCTTCTGGGTCAACCCCATGGCCCCGAACAGCACGGTGCCGAGTAACCCGGCCAGGGCCAGGGCGGGGGACGCCGGCGCCGTCGTGCCCACCCCCGACGGGTGCCAGCCGGTAGCGAACTGGGTCAGCGTCGCCGACCAGCTGGGGAAGGGCACGAACTGGCCGACGGCGGGCAGCCCTCCGCTGAGCACTCCCCTGGTCCCGATGACCACGATCAGCGCCGCGGCCAACCAGACGGTGAGTCGGACGCTCACTCCGGTGCGCTCCGGACCAGGGGCTTCCCCCTCCGGACCCGCCGGTGGCGGGGCGACCGAGGGCCTGAGCGGGGCGGGGATGACCGCCGCGCCCGGCCCGGACACCTCGTCCAGGCCGACGGCGTCCTCGGCCGCGGCCAGCTCGTCGGCGTGGGCACCATGGAACCCGTGCTGGAAGACCCTACGGCCGTAGGTGGCCAGCCGGGCGCTGCCACCGATCTGGAGCAGGCGGACCTCCTTGTCCCCCAACCGTCGGTGCCCCTTCAGCTCCTTGCGCTGTCGGCGGATGACCGCCACGCGGGACAGGTTCCAGCGCCAGGCCCGCACCACGGCACGGGCGCGGGCGCGATTGCCGGCCAGCTCCGCCACGATCACCTCCCCCACGGCGAGCAGGAACACCTGGGGCACCACGCGGATGAGATGGAACCGCCCGTAGCACTTGAACACGGCCAGAAGCTCGTGGCGGCGTTGGAGCTCCTGGAGGGTCACCGATCGTCCCGTCGGCTCGTCGGCGACGGCGCCCGCCAGAGACTGATCGACCGGGCGCGACCCCCCGGCCAGCTCCTCGAGGTGGCGGACCCGGGCATCGGGGGCGACGATCACCCGGGCACCGACCACCTGGGCCCGCCAGCACAGATCGAGGTCCTCGCCCATGGCCACGATGGCGGTGTCGAATCCCCCGAGCTCCTCGAACAGGTCGGCCCGCACCAGGGTCGTTCCGCCCGGGGCGACGAACACGTCGCGCACCGCGTCGTGCTGGCCGTGGTCGATCTCGCCGGGCTGCACCCGGTCCACGACGGAGCCCCCCTTGTCCACGATCATGCCCACATGGACCAGCTGCTCGGGGTCGTCCCAGCGCACCACCTTGGGAGACACGATCCCGGCGTTGGAACGAAACGCCTCCTCCACCAGCAGGTGAACCGTGTCGGGGAACAGGGCCACGTCGTCGTGGCACAACAAGAAGTAGTCGGCGCCATCGACCATGGCCCGGACCTCGTTGACGGTGGCCCCGAAGCCCCGGTTCTCCTCGAAGCGCCGCACGTAGGCGGACGGCAGCACCGCGGCCACCCGCTCGGTGAGCTCCTCCTCGCTGGCCGCATCCAGGACCAGCACGGACAGCTCCGCATAGTCCTGCGATCCCAGTGAGGCCAGCGTCTCCTCGAACCACGGACCCGGATCGTGGGCGACGACGACGGCCACAACCGGCGGGGCCAGTGTCTCCATCAGAGGTCAGAGGCTATCGGGCCGGGACGCGCCGGAGGCAACATCCCAGCTCACCCGGCCAAAGGAGTCCAGAACTGCACAGGTGCTTGCAAATGTTTATCATGACATATACACTTGCATTCATCACGGGACCACGCAGTCCCCGTGGAAGCGGTCGTCGGGTCTCCACCGCCGGCGCCACCTCCACCGAAGACAAGGAGAACACCATGCCTGAATTCAAGATCCCAGACATCGATACCGACCTCACCCGGGCAGCCAGGGACATCGCCGCCGTGGCCAAGGACGCCAGCTACGTCCTCATCGGCGCCGGGGTGCTCGGCTACCAGCAGGCGCAGGTCCAGCGCCAGGAGCTGCTCAAGCGCCTGGCGGAGCCCAAGGCCGACCTCGAGGGCCGGCTGGCCGCGGTGCGCACCGATCTGAGCGGTGCCCTCCACAGCGTCGACACCACCATCGAGGACGTTGCCGAGCGGCTCGAGGACATCATCGAGCGGCTGGAGGCAGCCGTCGCCCCCCTGGAGGAGCGGCTCCCGACGCAGGCCCGCGACATGGCCAAGCAAGCCCATGTCCAGGCCAAGGAGGCCCGGACCCAGCTCCGTTCGCGGATCCCGACGGTGGCCGCCTGAGCGGCACGACCGGCGCCACCACGGGCCGATCCATCTGGTCCCACCACGAACGGCCCGCTTCGGCGGGCCGTTCGTGGTGTCCGGACGGCACGCCGGCCCGCCGGCGGGCCCGAGCCGTCAGTCGGCGTGCTGGCGCCAGTAGGCGAGCACATCGGCCAAGGTCTGGTCCAGGGGGATCTCCGGCTTCCACCCGGTGGCCGCCGACAGGCGGCCCGGATCGCCCCGCAGCACCGGGACCTCGACCGGCCGGACCAAGGAGGGGTCGGTCTCGAACTCGAGCCTGGTGCCGGCCAGGGCCAGCAACCCGTCGGCGATCTCCCGGATCGACACGTCGTGCCCCGAGCAGACGTTGTAGACCACACCGGCCTCACCCGTCTCGATGAGCAGGCGGTAGGCCCGGACCACGTCGCGGACGTCGGTGAAGTCGCGCCGTGCCGAGAGGTTGCCGACCGGGATGGTCGAGGCCTTCCGCTTGTCGGCCTCCACGATCCGCTTGGCCAGTGCCGGCACGGCGAAGTTGGGGCTCTGTCCCGGGCCGATGTGGTTGAAGGGCCGCACGGTGATGACCCGTTGCCGGTGACCGAGGAAGGCCTGCGCCACCAGGGCCTCGGCAGCCAGCTTGCTGGCTGCATAGGGGGTGAGCGGCGCGGTCGGCGAGGCCTCGCTGAGCGGAAGGAGGGTCGGGTCGGTCACCGCCCCGTAGACCTCGGCCGAACTGGTGACCAGGATTCGTGGGTCCGTCCCGCACTCGCGGGCGGCCGCCAGCAGGGCGGCGGTCCCGATCACGTTGACCTCCAGTACCCGGAGGGGCTCGTCCCACGACTGGCCCACATGGGTCAGGGCGGCAAGGTGGTAGATGGCGTCCGGGGCGGCGGCGGACACCGCCGCCAACAGGGCGGTGGGATCGGTGACGTCCACCTCCTGGTCGATGGAGAACACCTGATCACCCTGGTCACGAAGGTGGTCGGCCAGCCAATGGCCCACAAAGCCCCGACCGCCGGTGATGAGGGACCGCACGACGGGTCACCCTACTGGCTGGGTGGCCGACCATCGTGTTCCCGAGGCCGCCCCGCGTCGACGGCGTACCGGTAGGCCTCCATGTGCCGGTCGGCGCTGGCCGTCCAGGTGTGCTCGGCCACCACGTCGAAGCCCCGACGGCGACGCACCTGCTGGACGGGATCTGGTCCGGTGGGGCCGGCGAGGTGGGCGTCGAGGACGTCGGCCAGTCCGGCCACGTCACCCGGGTCGACCAGTGTGGCCGCGTCCCCGGCCACCTCCTCCATGGCCGTCCCCCTGGTCGTGACCAAGGGGACGCCGCAGGCCAGCGCCTCGAGGGCGGGGAGACCGAAGCCCTCGTAGCGCGAGGGGTAGACGGCGGCGACGGTCGATCGAAGGAGGGCCGGGACCACCTCGTCGGGCAGGTACCCGGTCCGGAGGATGCGATCGGGCGCGCCCGAGGCGGTGACCGCCCGGTCGACCTCGGCCGCGCCCCAACCGGGCCCGCCGGCCAGCACCAACAGCGCATCCGGATGGTTCTCGGCGATCCGGCCGAAGGCGTCCACCAGGGTGGGCACGTCCTTGCGGGGCTCGAGCGTCCCCACGAACACCAGATACGGCCGGCCCTCGACCAGTCGGCCATCGAGCCGGGCCAGGCAGTCCCGGTCTGCTCCGGGCCGGGGCTCGTCGGGTCGGAAGCGCCCGGTGTCGACACCATGGGGGGCCACGAAGACCTCGGCGTCCACCCGGCACCATCGGGCCAGCTGCTCGGCGGTGAAGCGGCTGGGGCAGACCACCGCCGCCGCCCGGCGGGCGGCCACGGCGATGGCCCGCCGGAACAGGTGGACCTTGGATCGCTCGTGCCACCCCGGCGCTTCGAAGAAGCTCAGGTCGTGGACGGTGACCACCGCAGGCACCGACGACCACTCGGGCATGGTGTAGTGCGGTCCGTGATGCACCGACACGTGCTGCCCCCGCAGCAGCCCGGGCAGCCGGAGCTGCTCCCACGCCAGCCGGAGCGGCCGGTGGTCCGGGGCCCGGGCCATCACGTCGGCCGGGGACAGCGACCGCCACCGGGGGGCGTCGGTCCGTCGGGCCACCAGCACCAGGTCGACGTCCGAGCGGGCGGCCAGGGCTCCGGCCAACTCCAACGTGTACTGGCCCGCCCCCACCGGCCGGCCCGGCACCGCGCTCACATCGAGGGAGAGCCGGAGCCCGCTGTCAACCACGCCGCGCCCGCACGGTTTTCTCCCGCCACTGGTCCCAGACGGCCACGTGGCGACGGGCGATGACCGCCCAGGTCAGGTCGGCGGAGCGGGCCGAGCCGAGGGCCCGCAGCCGGGCCCGTTGCCCATCGTCGGTAGCTACCGACAACAGGCCGGCGGCGATCGAGTCGATGTCGTGCGGATCGACCTCGAAGGCGGCGCCGGCGGTGCTGGGCAGTGGGCTGGCCACCACCGGGGCGCCGAACGCCATCGCCTCCACTGGGGGGAGCCCGAAGCCTTCGATCAGTGGGACGTAGGCCATCAGCCGCGACATGGCGTAGAGCGCGGACAGCTCCGAGGGGGGCACCAGCCCGGCGAGGACCACACCGGTGACCGGGACCACCTGCTCCCCCCACCCGATGGGACCGACCATGACCAGCGGCCACGGTTCGGGCAGTGATCCGCGGATGCGGGCGTAGGCGGCGATCAGTCGAGCCTGGTTCTTGCGCGGCTCGAGGGTGCCCACACTCAACAGGAAGGGGCCGCGGATGCCCAAGCGGGCGAGGTGCGCACCGGCGCCCTCGACATCGGGTGGGGGCAGGTGGTCCGACCCCATCGGGATCACGGTGACCACCTCCTCCGGGGCCCCGGCCTCGCACAGGTCGTTCGCCACCACCCCCGAGGGGACGATGAACCGGTCGGCACGACGCAGGGCCCGGCGCAGCGCCGCCTCGTGCCAGGCGCGTCCCCGGGCCGGGTAGGCATCCGGCAGGCGCCGCCACAGGAGGTCGTGCACGGTGGCGACCATCGCCGCCCCGCCCGGCTCCATGGTGGACAACGAGGTGGCGTGGACCACGTCGAACCCCGGCGGGGCGCGCAGCACACCGTGGTCCCAGGCGCGGGTCAACACCGGCCCGGGGAGGAGAGACCTGCGCACGGGATGGCCCAACAGGGAGAGCCGATCGGGCTCGCCGCGCTCGCCGGAATAGCGGCTGGCCACCAGCTCGAGCTCGGGGACCTCCGCACGGGGCAGCGTGTCGAGACCCTGGATCAAGCCATTGACGTAGGTTCCGATCCCGCCCGATGCGGCGCGCCGCAGTTGCTCGACCATCATGAGGAGGCGCGCGGACCTCACGGCCGCTGACCCGGCGCGCCGAGGCCCGAACCCCGGGCCCCCACGGCGTGGTGGGCGTCCCCGTACAGCTCGGCCAGGCCCTCGGCGCACGCCTCCCAGCTGAACTGCCGGCTCCGGCACCGTCCGCGCTCGACCAGGGCCTCGATGTCGGACCCGCCCTCGAGGACGCGGCTGATGGCACCGGCCAGGCCGTCGCCGTCACCGGGGTCGACCACCAGGGCCCCGTCACCGACCACTTCGGGAACCGCGCCGGCCGCGGTGGCCACCACCGGAACGCCGGCCACCATGGCCTCGAGGGGCGGGAAGCCGAACCCCTCGTAGAGGGACGGGTAGGCCAACAGCGACGCCCCGGCCAAGGTGGCGGCCAGGTCGCGGTCGTCGAGATAGCCGGGGCGCAGGATGCGGTCCCGGGCCGGCGAGGCGGCCACCGCGGCGGCCACCCGCTCGGCCCCCCATCCGTCCGCCCCCACCACCACCAGGGCCACCTCGGGGTGGGCGGCGGCAACCGCCTCGAAGGCGCTCACCAGCAGCGGATAGTCCTTGCGTGGTTCGACCGTGCCGATGGCCAGGACGTACCGGGTGCACCCGTCGGGCAGCCGCAGCGGCACCCCCCGGCGTGGCTCCGGGCCCGGGTCGAGGCCGGGGATCCCCGGGTACACCACCCGGATCCGCGCCGGGTCCACGGCGAACTCGGCGATCACCTCGTCGGCCACGAACCGCGACGTGGTGTGCACCCACGCCCCTTCGGCCACCGCCCGCCGGATGAGGGCGGGGAACTGGAGGGTGGCCGGTTCGCAGAGCTCGGGGTAGAGCACCACGGAGAGGTCGTAGACGGACACCACCCGGGCGGCCCGTCGGGTCGGTGGAACGACGTAGTTGGTGCCGTGGACCACGTCGTGGGACCCGATGAACCATTCGACGGGGGGCCACGGGGCCCGCCTCCACGACGCGTGCAGGGGCCGCGCCGGCATGGCCCGCTGGCGGGTGGAGACACCCTCGGGGACCAGCGGCTGGATGCCACGTCGACGTCGCCAGCTCACCGCGAAGGCCGACACATCGAGGTGCGGGAGGGCGGACAGGCCCGACAGCGCGCCGTAGCAGAACTGGCCGACACCGGTCGGTCGACCAAGCAGCGGTGTGGCGTCGATTCCGACCGACAACCGGCCCGGTTCGGAGGGTGCAGATCGCTCCGGGGGCACCAAGCGAGCCTTGCACATCGCCGGTGACGACCGGTACCACCGGATGGGGCCACTAACCTGCTCCCGATGCCCGCCCGTGCCCTCATCCCGCCGGGGGCGGACGCGGCCTTCGTCCCTGCCGCCGGTACTCGATGATCGCGGCGCTGGCTGGGGGCGTCGGAGCCGCCAGGCTCCTGCGGGGAATGGTCGAGGTGATCCCGCCGGCATCGATCACCGCCATCGTCAACACCGGTGACGACACCGACCTTCACGGGCTGCACATCGCTCCCGATCTGGACACCGTGATGTACACGCTCGCCGATGCCATCAATCCCGAGACCGGCTGGGGGCTGGCCGGCGAGACCTGGCGGGTGATGGAGTCGCTCGAACGACTGGGCGGTATCACCTGGTTCGGTCTGGGTGATCAGGACCTGGCCACCCACTGCTACCGGACCCAGCGGCTCGCCGAGGGGGCGGCGTTGAGCGAGATCACCGGCGAGCTGGCCCGATCGTGGGGAGTGGGGGTCCACCTGGTGCCGGTCACCGACGATCCCCTCCGCACCCGCCTGCAGCTGGCGGAGGGACCCGAGGTCGGCTTTCAGGAGTACTTCGTCCGCCTCCGCCACCAGGTGGCAGTGACCGCGGTCCGCTTCGAGGGGGCCTCGGCGGCGCGTCCCGCGCCCGGGGTCCTCGACGCCATCGCCGGGGCCGACGCCGTCGTCGTCTGTCCCTCCAACCCGGTGGTCTCCATCGATCCCATCCTGGCCGTGCCCGGCGTGCGCGACCAGTTGTTGGCTCGGCGCGACCACATCATCGGTGTCTCCCCGATCATCGCCGGGGCCGCCCTCAAGGGGCCGGCCGACCGGCTGTTGCGCGAGATGGGCTTCGAGTCGTCGGTGGTCGGGGTGGCGCAGTGGTACGCACCGTGGATGGGCACACTGGTCATCGACGAAGCCGACGCCGGATCGGCGGCGGCGGTCGAGGCCGAAGGGGTCCGGTGCGTGGTCGCCCCGACGGTCATGTCCACCGTGGCCCGGTCGGCGCAGCTCTCCCGCACGGTCCTCGATGTCGTCCGCTGAGCCGGCCCCGGCAGCCGCCGCCGATCCGACGGGCCTCCGCATCTTTCCGGTCACCGGGTTGGGTGAGGTGGAGCCGGGCGACGACCTGGCCGCACTCCTGCTCGACGCCCTCACCGTCCGATCGGGCGGGCACCCCACCGTGCCCGACGGGCTCGTGGACGGTGACGTCCTGGTGGTCACCCAGAAGGTGGTGTCCAAGGCCGAGGGACGGTTGGTGGCCATCGACGCCGACGACCCCGCGGCCAAGCGAGAACTGGTCGAGCGGGAGTCGGTGCGCATCGTCCGACGCCGCGACGAGCTCCTGATCACCGAGACCCGTCACGGAT